>Ga0207132_1073_pt2 | contig 21803 bp, 13 predicted proteins | sample Alteio_BWMinHeat_14_FD_153554 | JGI IMG/M metagenome (GOLD analysis project Ga0207132, IMG submission 153554) | Enriched cells from forest soil in Barre Woods Harvard Forest LTER site, Petersham, Massachusetts, United States -... | ecosystem: Environmental > Terrestrial > Soil > Temperate forest >...
CGGCGGCTTCCATGATAACCGACCTTGTTGATCTAGTTCCCCAAAACCCCTGTCTGTGTAGTCCATCGTGCATCATATCCTGGGCGGGTTCCATTTGTTAGTTATGGCCTCTGCAATCTCTGCGATTCAGACAGTGAGAGGCCCTTGAAGGGTCAGAGGTAGCGCTGAAATATCGACGATCGCAAGAAAGGGCGTTCTGGAGCACTTCGAGATTAAGCAGGTTGGCTTCCCATCAGGTGGAGCGGGGACCATTGTCTTTCGCCAAGGTTGGCGGGGTGACGGGAACCCTCAGGGAATGGGCTCCGGCTGCACCGGAGAAGTTGGTGGGTGGTCGGCAGGGGATGAATAGCAGGGGCGTCTGATTATGGAGCGCGCGTGTTTTCCAGTAGAGAGTATTGTTCGCGCTCGATGCTTCTGAGTTTCTCCCGCAACTTGCTCCGAACTGGTTCCGCAATGTCGAGTAGGATTCTGCCGAATTCCGCGAGCGTGAGCAAACAGAACCGCTGGCGATAGTACACCGCTACGACTTCCAGCGTGGGCGAGAGAAGTTGCCAAGCGCGTTCCCGGACGCCGCAATTAAGCTCCTTGGCGCTGGCGCAAGACGAGGTGAGCTTGGACCAGGGTATAAGCGAGCAGCACGAACAGCGCCTTCCATCGCTTCCGGTGTCGTCGCTAGTTTCTGTTCCAGAAGGAGTTCGCCCGCTTCATCCAAAACGCAGTAGTTCGACGAGCGATCGCCGAGGTCCATACCAATCGTGAGCTTGTGGCCTTTGAAAATCATGTTTCCATTGACGCGAACAGGTCGCCGAGGAGGGGTTGGAACGTGTGCGCTTCAGCAGACGGGAGAGAAGTCGCCTTGGACGCCCCGGGCGGGATCCGCCCAGCATGTGCCAAAATTGTGCAAAACATTGGGTCGAATGCAAATTTCTCTGGGTAAGGCGCATTCTCAGACAAAACTTACTGCCCTGTTTTCTGTTGCTTACAAGAATGCAGACCGCCGTTGATTGGAATCTGGATTGCACTAGCTATACTGAGCGCGGGCGTAAGCGCAGGGGTGGCCCGCTGTATCGGGCTCTCACAAACGGAGGGCTTCTTGAAACGACTAGCATTCGGAATTTCGTTATTAACTTTGGCGGTTCTCGTGGGTCTGCCAAGCTTAGCTCGCGCGGACACCATAACAATCGGCCTGCAGGAGGCTGGGGTCAACGGAGGCGCTATCACAACGGTAGCCACCGGCTCAGGCTTCGCTGCTAATGGGCTGGCTTACGGCACGTTCACACTTAATAGTGTAAGCGGCGCAGGCAGTCCTTTCCTCCCCGAACCCCAGCTGGATAGCAGCTCATTGAACATAAGCAGCACGGCGGCAGGTACTCTGAGCGTCTACGTCACGGAGCAGGGCCTGAGCACTCCGACAGGCGTCAATGAATTCATCAGTAGTTTCACAGAGAACCTCCTTACGGGCAAGGTTACGTCCGTTGCAGAATCAACCTTTGTCGATCTCGGAAACGGTCTGTTTGGTGGGTCGCCTTTGGCCAGCTTTACGGTCACATCAGGATCTGGACCGGCCGTCCTTGTGACTGCTGCTACTCCGTTTCTCACTGCTCCTTACTCGGAGACAGAGAAGTTTGTAGTCACCGCGGCCGGAGTGGGATCGGGTAACCAGACGATAGATATTCTAGCAGCAGTTCCCGTTCCCGAGCCTGGCTCGCTCAGTCTGCTCAGCTCCGGCTTGTTCGGTTTCGCTCTGCTGGGTCTTCGTCGCCGCAAGGTGACCTCCTAAGACTTGCGATAAATCTTTCCGTAGTCCGTTGTGAGAGGGACGAGATCCTCAAGCACCAAGGTCCTGATCCAGGGGCTTGGTGCTTGTGTTGTGTCGGCTGTGCTGGCTGTTGGCTTCAATCCTCATAGGTTAGCTCTTCAGACCATTATTGCTGCCTTGGGCTACCGTTTGCGTAGGAGCCATCGTTTGTCCCGACGAAGTGCTTAACGACTGGGGATGCCAACAAAACCAGTTTAGGCAAAGACATTTCTCAGAAACTTCTTGGTTGATAGCTTCAAGCCTGGGTTGGTGTGACCTGGAAGCCGAGGGCTGCCTTTTTTCTGATCTGAGGAACTTAATTTGTTGTTGGCGGTTTCTCTGCTCGTAGTGCTCCGCGCCTTTGTCGACGTACTGCTGACCATACTGCAGCATGCAATAGACCAGGCGGGCAGGCTGGTGTGGGCCATTGCCGTAATGGCCTTGGGGGCGCCGAGCTTGGTGCGCATCCGGCGGTATTGAACTCCCAGGTAGCTTTGGCTTCGGAGCAGCGTGCTCGGTGCCATGCGCAGGGGGCGCAGTGATGGGCCAGACCAAGATTTCGGTAGAGACAGCTGTTTATCCGTGAAGTTGGAACTTCTATTTGTCATTGAATCGAGACAATTTTGGAACTCCTGGCTGGATTTTAGGAAAATGTTTGCACATACCAGACTTCGTGTCCTCTCGTTGCATCCCTAAACTGAAGAAAACACATGCGATGTTTGCACCTGAAGGCATCAAGACTGGCAGCTAGATTGCACCACAAGGGTGTCCCAGTATGGGTGGAAGACTGGAGAGAGTATCCGTGAAAACATCGCGCTGGTGCCTGACGTTGATTCTTCTTGGGTTGTCATGCTCCGTTGGATACGCCGACGGTGTAGATCCTGGGGTCAAGCTGCAAGGGGGAGGTGATGCAACAGGCCTCTTTTCTCCCAACGATCCGAACTTCAATTTCACTGTCCTCGGTAGTAACTTCCATACGATTGGCCAGTCTGAAGAGTTTGATTTTATCAATTTCACGAATGAGCTGGCCATAGGAGTGAATTTAGTTGCTACTCTGCTCCCAAACACACCGACCCTTACTTTTGTCTGCGACCCATCCAGCGAGTACTTTACTATGTGCCAGGTGACCCCTTTGGGTTCAGGGATGACTAGGATCAGCTTTTCCGACCCCAATACTGGGGAGGGTGGATTTGGCGGCATCCCGTTTGCAACCGACTTTGGCGAGGGCAGCTGTCCTGAGGGCGTGCACTCTTGCTCTACTTCAACAGCGGGAGCTGATTTCGGTGTCGTCGTCACGGATATCAATGGCGACCTTGTCAACCTCGGCCAAGGGCAAGGGTTTAAGGTTCAGGGGACTTTGTTGGTTCCTGAGCCTTCTACCATCTTCTTGGTTTTCTCGGGCGGAGTGCTCCTCTTCCTGTTCAAACGATCCCGAAAATCTCGGTTCCACGATTGGGCCGTTGATGTTCCTTTCCCGAAGCTAGATTCGCAATTCACGACGCAAGGCTTATAGACACTCACGACGGCAAACAATGCAATATTCCCGTGGCTAAACCTCGTAGAATTTGTGTGCCTGGCCGGAGTTCACTAAGCGATGAGTTTGCCGTGTTTGTCCGCGCGGTAGGAACAGGAACCGGTCTTTGCCCGTGGTGATCGAATGGCTTAGGGCCAAGTTCGCCTCTCGACCACTCCGAACTTAGGACGAACTGATCAGCCGGTTCAATGAGGCGGCCAGATGTGGACGATCGCCATCCTTGACTGCCTGGGGAACTGCCCAAGAAGGGTAGACCATCCTCGCCGATTCTAGTGTTTTTTGGGAGCGAATCGCTTCATCATCAGATGGAAATCATCCCGGTCCTGGAGCGAGCCGAACTCCGGATCCGCTGCGACATCCACAGGCGAATAGCCTTTTTCAAGCGCCACTGTAAGTTCCTTGACGGCATCGCTAGGCTGATTGTTGATGGTGTCCACGACCGCTGCGATATACATCAGATAGACATTCGACCGATCAATGGCTCGCGCCTTGCTTACGAACTCCTTGGCCTGCTGCGGATCTCCCTTTTTCGCGTAGTACAGCGCCAGGTTGCCTACCACACTTGCATTGCGGGGATTCACCCGTAGTTCTTTGTAGGCCAAGCTGATGGCCTTCTCATACGTTGCTTGTGCTTTCACCCTATCACCTGCCCAGCGGTAACCATCGGCAAGATTCCCCATGTTGGTTTCGTCTTCTGGACTCATTTCGACCGCTTTTTCAAACATAGGTAGCGCTTCCGAATACCGCTTCAGATAGAAAAAGGCGGTACCAAGGTTTGTATAGGTATCCCCTGAAGGTTGCATCTGGAGCGACTTCTGAAAGGCCGGAAGGCTCTCTTCAAATCTACCCAGATTGAGATAAACCCCTCCAAGGTTGTTATATCCCGCTGGATTGTCCGGCTCGAGTTGAATGATCTGCAGGAAGACCTTGACGGCCTTGTCCGATTCCCCAAAAGCAAAATAGGCTTTGCCAAGTGCAGCTAAGTTGTTCCAGTAGTAGGGATTGATCTCAACCGCCTTTTCGAGCGCCCGGAGTGCTTCCTCTTTTTGGCCGTTTGCTCTGTAGGCATTTCCCAGACGACGATAAGCTCCGTCCGAGTTGGGTGCTAGTTCCAGCGCCCGTTTGTGTTCTGCGATGGCTTGTACGTTTTGCCCGGTCGCCGCATAGGCGCTCCCCAGCGCGACGTGCACTTCGGGTAATTTGTCATTGAGCCGGGCGGCTTGTTTGGCGGCTTCAACGGCCTTTTCCGACCAGTACTTGTCTTTCTTCTCGTTGTACATCATGAGATCGGCATCGGCAAGCCCGGTGTAGGCCAGCGCGAACCCGGGATCTCTCTCTAACGCTTCCTTGAAATAGTTCATTGCCACTTGAACATTCTTCTCGTCGGGACTACCGCCCAAAGCGTTGCGCCCTTTGAGATACTGGTTATAGGCCTCCACGTTCTCGGTGGGGTGCGCGGACGCGGTGGCCATCTCTTCATCGCTGGGTTTCGACTCTAGCTCATCCATGAGACGTGTGTAGATGTGATCCTCGATCGTCAGCAAATCGCCAGTCATCCCCGCGAACTCTTCGCTCCATACCAGCCGGTTTTCAGCCACATTCTCCAGGTTGACCGTCACGCGAAGATTGTCCCCAGACCCTTGTACCGTTCCATAGACGATCAGGTTCACACCTAATTCCTTCGCCACTTGTGAAAGAGGAGTCTTGGGGTCGATCTTGGCGGCTGCTGTCGGAGAGGCTAGGCGTACCTCTTTCAGCTGGAAAAGCTTTGCCGACATCGCTTCGACTAGCCCATCAGCCACGTAGCCGAACGACGATCGGTCTCCCAGCACGCGGAACGGCAGGACGGCGACGAACTTTCCCTGCGAGATGGATGGAAGTCCGCTTGTGCCGGGAGCCGGAGTTCCGACGGTAGGGGCAGCAAAAACCCAGTGTCTTGTTTTGGGAATCGCAAAAAACAAGCTGATCAGAAGCATCCCCGCTCCCGCGGCATACCACCAGCGTTTCTCGACCACGGGGATGTTGATTTGCACCGATCGCACGGAACGGAGCGAAGGGCTGCGTCCGGCATCCAGATCCGCCAGAATCTCTTTGGCATTCTGGTATCGGTTGGCCGGATCTTTCTCCAGACAGTGCATGATAACGCGCGCCACATAGTCAGGCAGGGCCGGATTGACTTGTTTCACGTCCTTGGGCATCGTCTGGACGCGCTGATACATCAACTGCCAGGTCGATTCTCCGGAAAAAGGAACCGCCCCGGTCACCATTTCGTAGAACACCAGCCCCAGGGCATACAGGTCAGTCCGGCTGTCGACCGGTTTTCCTTCCACCTGCTCCGGCGCCATGTAGCGCGGCGTGCCCATAACCGCGCCGGTGCGCGTCATGCCCATCTTCGCTGTCTCCAACGATGTCGCCAGTCCGAAGTCGGATACGTAGACGTGGTCGTTATTTCCAACTAAGACGTTTTGCGGCTTGAAGTCGCGATGTACAACGCCCTCGGAATGAGCGGCATCGAGTGCTTCACACAGTTGCCTGGCGATCTTAAGACACCGCTCGAGAGAGAGTGGCCCTTCTTCTTTCAGCAACTGGTTCAAGTCCTGGCCTTCGATGAAGGCCATGGTGATGAACTTCACACCATCGACCTCGCCAAGGTCGTGGATGCGCAGGATGTTTCTGTGGGAAATCTTGCTGGCGAGCAGCAGTTCTTGTTTGAAGCGTTGGGTTAAAAGGTAATCGCTGACTAGCTCTGGCAGCAGGGTCTTCAGTGCCACCATGCGCGAGAGCTCCTTATCGAAAGCCTTGTAGACCTTTCCCATCCCGCCTGCGCCCAGCAGTTTTTCTATACGGAACCTCGGCCCGAAATCCATCCCGGGTTCCAGCCCCCCCGGAAGACTGAGCGCGCTGCTCCCTCGACTCCTGGTCGGAGACTTAGTGCCGCCTGCTTTTGCTGGTAAGTCACCTCTTTTCATGAGCATGTCTGGATCAGAGCTGCCCATCGTACGGTCATCGGCAGGACCAGATCCGGAAGGCGTCTTGCTCAATATCGATACTCCTGGTCCATCCTGGGCCCGGGAACCCGCTGAAGGCCCAACGCTGTCTATCGTTCGGTCGACGGGGCGGTCCAATCGGGATGACGGCCGGCTGCCTGATGATTGGTTCAGCTTGTCTCCACCGTCCTTGGGCGCCTCAGGGACGTGGCTATCCATAGCTTTCTCCGCCTTCGAGGGGTCCAGACTTGCTCCGCAGTGACCGCAACGGACAGCGAGTGCAGGGTTGTTTTCTTGGCAAGAAGGACAGATCATGATTGCGGGCTGGCTAGAACTGGGCCATTCTGCAGATTATCCTGCATGGCGAAGCTCGTCAGCAAGCAATATCTGCGTCCGAGGTGTGCGTCTAATTCGTAGGTGCAAGCCGGCGTTGTCTTTGTTTAAGCCTCTGTCTGATTGTGACATATCATTCAGATATGGAGGCCTCCCATGAAACCGTCCCTGCGGCCCCTCGAGCTGCGGCGCAAGCGGCTGCACCGTCAGATGGAGAACCTCGGTGACTTTCGTCGCGGAACTATCTCGGTGAATTATCGCAAGTGTGGTAAGAGCAACTGTGCCTGTGCCCGTAAGGGTCACCCCGGACACGGGCCGCAGTATTTATGGAATGCCACGGTATCGGGCAAAACCCGGGCCCGGAATCTGCCCCTAGGACCGGAACTGGAAAAGGTAGAGAAGGAAGTGCAACGCTACCGTTCCTTTGTTCGTCTGTGCCAAGAACTGGTCGAGGTCAACGTGCAGATCTGCCAGTTGCGCCCGGCCCGCACGATCACCGACGAGAATGAGCTGGAGGAGTTGAAAAAAAACCTGCAGAAGCGTTTCGTCGAGAAGCAGAACAAGAGGTAGATGGCCTCACCGAGCGCGTGCTCCGGGACCATCAGCGACCCGGGCGCTTGGACCTAGAAGCCAGCGAAATGGCTATCCGCGCGGCCATGCACCAGATGGGTGGGGTCTTGTTAGAGAAGTTGTTGAACAGTGATGGCGGGGGCTATCGTGGAGCACATGGCCTGTGGCCAGCCGCATCCAGCCGCCTTTGTGGGCTGCCGCAACAAACAGCTCGTCACAAATCCCCCGATCCAAGACGCCGCGTCCAACCCGGAAAGAGACCTTGCCAGAAAATACAAAACGGCTCAGAATTCCCGGGACACACAGGAAAGATGAGAAGGACCCAGAAATTTGGCGCGAGACAACCATGCAAACATGCTTGTCATGGAAGATATCATCCTCTCTTGAGCGTCGAGATTCCCAGACGCCTATTTGCACTTCTAAACGTGGCGGGAGATGCTGTCAACGCGTGCATTTCGGAAGAACAGCGTCCGATTGACCTTCCACACCTTTCTCTGCTATCAACGAAAAACGCGCCTCGAGGAGCCCGATGCCCATAACACGACGAAACTTCTTTCGCAATCTAGCCACTGGTGCGGCCGTCACTGCGGGTTTCCCCCCACTTGCGGACCTCGCGTTCAGCGAACCCCGGGGCCCGATTATTCTGAGCCGCAATGAAAACGCCTATGGACCTTCGCAAAAAGTGCTCGCCTCCATGCAGGACTCCCTGACCTACGCCAATCGCTACCCCGACCCAGCCGTAAATGCCCTTGCGGAACGAATCGCCAAGTCTCATTCCATCAAGCCGGAGCAATTAGTGCTGGGTTGCGGTTCTGGGGAGATTCTGAGCATTACGGCTTCCACTTTTCTTGGCCCCGGTAAAACGCTCATCACGGCTGTGCCTACTTTCGAAGCCATTGGACGGTGCGCCAAAGCTTTGGGAGCAGAGGTCGTCGAAATCCCCCTCGCCAAGAATTATTCCCATGATCTGGCGGCAACGCTAAAGCGAGCCGACGCCACCACGGGCTTGGTCTACATCTGCAATCCAAACAATCCCACCGGCAGCCTGACGCCCCGCTTAGATTTAGAAGCCTTCCTTCGAAAGCTTCCTCGCACCACAACCGTCCTCATCGACGAGGCCTATCATCACTACGTGGAACGAACGGCGGACTACTCCTCGTTCATTGACAACCCGATCAGCGATGACCGGGTCATCGTAGCGCGAACCTTCTCGAAAGTTTTCGGGCTGGCAGGAATTCGCGTGGGCTATGCCGTTGGCGCAGCAGAGAGAATGCAGGCTCTCGCTGCCCGCCGTCTCCCGGAAGGCCTCAATGCCGTCGGCGCCCGGGCCGCTCTCGTGGCCTACGATGACCTCGAATATGTCCGGCTCAGCGCGAAACGGAACGCTGATGATCGCCAAGAGTTCTTCAACCAGGCCAACGCGCGCATGGTTCGGGGAATCGATTCTCACACAAATTTCGCCATGCTGAAGACCGGCCGCATGGCCGTCGACGTCATCGAACACTTCAAGAAAAACGATGTCCTCATCGCGCGGCTATTTCCTTCCATGAATACCTACGTCCGCGTTTCGTTTGGAACGCCTCCGGAGATGAAGGAATTTTGGCGCGTGTGGGATCTAATGCCCCCCGGAAAGATGGAGATGTAAAGGAAGTAGCGAGGCCGTTCGCCGTAAGCGGTTACGCTTCTCCGGCTTCGCCCACGGAGAAGTACGTGCAATCCGGGTGGTGAAACACCAGCGCGCTCACGCTGGCCTCCGGGTCCATCATGAAGCCTTCCGTTAACTGCACGCCGATCTCTTCCGGCCGCAACAGCTTCCAAATCCCGGCCTGATCCTCAAGATTCGGACAAGCCGGGTACCCAAAGCTGTACCTCTTCCCGCGGTAGCGCGAGGTAAACCGCTGCGCCATCGTCAATTCCGGCGGATCCGGGAAGCCCCAATCCTCTCGAATCCGCCGGTGCAACCACTCCGCGCACCCTTCCGCTGATTCGATGGCCAGTGCCTGCATCCCGTGTGACTTGAAGTAGTATCCTTCGTTCTTTGCTCGCTCAGAGCGCTCGCGCACACCCTCGCCCGCGGTCACCACGAACAGCGCGATATGGTCGCGCTTCCCGTCGAGCGGCGGCAGCACGTAATCGCTTAGGCATAGAAAATCGCCTAAGCGTTGTCGCGGAAAACGGAACGTATGTACCGGCTCGGCGCCACCCGGAGCGAACAGGTGCATCGCCTCGCCATCGGACTCCGCCTCAAAAAATTGCCAAACCGCGCGCGGTTTAAGGAACTCCGCTGCCTCGCGTTTCACCTCCTCCATGCTTTCATATAGCTCGACGGCTTTCGCCTCGCGTTCCGCAAACCGCTTCTCAAAATCTCCGCGGAACCCCAGGTGCCGTCCATACAACATAAACGGATTGATGTAACTCCACACCTCGTGTAGATCCGGCACCAGCCGCACTTTCCTCTCGAGATACGCCACCTTGGGAATGGGCAAGCTGGTCCGCACCTTCGCCGAGCGCGTAACCTTGGGTATCTCGGCGACCTTCAGCGTCGTTGCCACGGCAAACCCGTTTCCCGACGCTGCGTGTTCATGCAGCACCTGTTCTCGCGTCGCCGGGTCCATCAGCTGATTCATCAACCGCAGACCGGTCATGGCATCCTTTGCGTAGCAAACCGCCTGCCCATAGCTGGGCGCAATCTTCGTCTGCGTGAACCGCGCAGATAGTGCCGCTCCTCCCACCAAAAGTGGAATCTCAATCCCCGCTTCCCTCAGATCGCTAGCCGTGATCACCATCTGCTGCGCGCTTTTCACCAACAGCCCGGAAAGCCCGATGGCGTCGGGGTGGTGCTGCAGATAAGCCTTGATCAATTCTTCCGGCGGCACCTTGATGCCCAGATTCACCACGTCATAGCCGTTGTTCTTCAAGATAATCTCGACGAGATTCTTCCCAATGTCGTGAACGTCGCCCTTTACCGTCGCCAGCACGATCTTTCCGCGCTTGGCCGTGTCCGCCTTCTCCATGAACTGTTCGAGATGATTCACCGAAGCCTTCATGGCCTCCGCCGATTGCAGCACCTCGGCGACAATCAGTTCGTTGGCATTGAACAGACGTCCCACCTCCGCCATTCCGGACATCAGCGGTCCGTTGATGATCTCCAGCGGCGATACGCCTTCCGCGCGCTTTCGCTCTAGATCGGCGATGAGTCCGTCTCGCGTCCCCTCAATAATGTAATTCGCCAGCCGCTCGTCCAGCGGAAGGTCCGCCGCAAGCTTTTTGTCTTTCTTCTTCGCAGTCCGGAAATATTCGGCGATGGCCGCGATGTGGTACTGATTGACCGCTGCCCGCTGCTCTTTCTTTTGTTCCCGCCAATCCGCCGGAACGTTGCCGAGCAACGCCACCTGAGAATGATCAGCAGCCACTTCCTTCGGTGGATGCGAGAACAGCAGGTTCTCGGCAAGCTCTCTTTCGTGTTGTGGAATCGATGCGAACCGTTCCAGTTTTTCCGTGTTCACGATGGCAAGGTCCAGCCCCGCTTTCGTGCAGTAGTAAAGGAACACCGAATTCACAACTTCGCGCGCGCCCGCCGGCAACCCGAACGACACATTGGAAATCCCCAATATCGTCCGCGCATCCGGCAGCGCCTGCTTGATCAGCCGGATACCTTCCACGGTCTCGACCGCGCCGCCAATATAATTCTCGTCGCCCGTCGCACACGGAAACACCAGCGGATCGAAAATGATATCTTCCGGTCCCAGCCCGTACTTTTCCGTCAGCAGCTTGTAACTGCGTTGTGCTACGGCCAGCTTCCGCTCCCGCGTAAACGCCTGCGCCTGTAATTTGTCCTCATCAATGCATCCAACCACCACCGCCGCCCCAAAATCGTGCGCCATCGGCACCACGCGCTCGAACTTCTCCTCCCCGTCCTCCAGATTGATCGAATTAATAATCGCCTTGCCCTGGCAATAGGTCAGCGCCAAGGCAATCGCCGTCGGATCGGTAGTATCAATCATCACCGGCGCTTTCACTTTTCGAATCAGCTTCTCGTAAAACACCGGAATATCCTTCTTCTCATCCCGCTCCGTGCTCTGCAGGCACACGTCCACGATATGCGCCCCGCCCTTCACTTGCCGCCGCGCAATCTCGCTAGCCTCTTCCCATTTCTCCTCGGCCACCAGATTCTTGAACAGCCGCGACCCAATCACGTTCGTCCGTTCGCCCACCAGTAGCGGCCGCGTGCTGTCCTCCGCTTCAATCGTCTCGATTCCCGAATACACCGCTCGATGCGATTCGCTCGGCCGCACGCGGGGTTTCTTCCCGTCGACCATCTGCGCAATCGCGCGAATGTGTTGTTCGGTCGTTCCGCAGCACCCACCTACAAAATTCAACCAGCCATGATCTACAAATTTCTCAAGCTGCGCCGCCAGAGAACTCGGCGTCTCCAAATACTTGCCTTCTTCATCCGGCAGCCCCGCGTTCGGATAACAGGAAACAAACTCACTCGAGAGCTGACTGAGAGTCCGGATGTGATCCGTCATGAACTCCGGCCCCGTGGCGCAGTTCATCCCAAAAGCGAGCGGCTTGGCATGCCGCAGCGACGCCCACATGGCCTCGACCGTTTGCCCCGCCAACATCGTTCCCATCGGCTCGATGGTCACCGACACGATCACCGGAACCTGCATCCCCATCTCTTTCGAGAGCCGCTGAATCGCGAGCAGCGCTGCCTTGATATTCCGCGTGTCCTGGCAAGTCTCGACCAGCAGCAAATCCACGCCGCCCTCGACCAACCCCTTGGCCTGCGCGTAATAGGCCTCTGCCAACCCTTCAAACGTCACGCCACCCGTAACCGTAATCGCCTTGGTAGTCGGCCCCACAGACCCCGCAACAAACCGCGGTTTCCCCGGCGTGCTGAACTCATCGGCCGCCTGCCGCGCCAATTCCGCTGCGCGTTTATTCAATAAATGCGCATCCGCCGTCAGTCCATATTCGGCCAAAACAATCGTCGCCGCGCCAAAGCTGTTCGTCTCAACAATGTCCGATCCCGCCTCGAAGTATTTCCGATGAATATCCAGCACCACATCCGGCCGCGTCCGCACCAAATTCTCGTTGCAACCGTCCAGCGCCGCCCCTCCAAAATCCTGCGCCGTCAGGTTCCGCTGCTGCAGCATCGTCCCCATAGCTCCGTCGAGCACAAGGATCCGCTCCCCTAGCAACTCTCGTAGAGCCTTAGCCGATTCAGTCAAATTACGCATTGCCGGGAAACTTACAACTCCTTACCGGACTTCCTGTTGCATTGACACACCATCAGAGAAGACGGCGTTTCGCCCGCATCTCTATTTTACGCAGGTTCCCCGCAGGAATCGAACGCCTTGCAGCGAAGAGGTGCTTTTTTGGCGCGAACGGTCGTTAGAGCGCCCTGAACGGCCGGAACGCAAATGCTATACTCGAGACCTCGGACACATTTAACTAATCTATGAGCATCCCGCTGAAAATCATCAACATCGTAGGCGCACGCCCGAATCTCCCAAAGATCGCCCCGCTCATCCGCGAGATGCAGCGCCATCCGGAGATTGAGCCTATCCTCGTCCACACCGGCCAGCATTACGACGAAGCCTTGTCCGACATTTTCTTCCGACAAATGGGCATCCCCACGCCTCACGTCAATCTCGAAGTAGGCTCCGGCTCCCACGCGGCGCAAACCGCGGAAGTTCTCAAGCGTGTCGAACCTGTGCTGATCGAACACCAGCCGGATCTAGTTCTCGTTGTCGGCGACGTCAATTCCACCATTGCCGTCTCGCTAGCCGCCGCAAAACTCGGCATTCCCGTAGCCCACGTCGAAGCCGGCCTTCGCAGCTTCGATCGCTCCATGCCCGAGGAAATCAATCGCATCCTCACCGACGCTCTTGCCGATTTTCTCTTCGTCACCGAAGAGGACGCCATCCAGCATCTCCTCAAGGAAGGCCGTCCCCGCGAGTTCATTTATCTGGTCGGCAATGTGATGATCGATTCTCTCCGCCACTTTCTTCCCATCGCCCAAGAATCCCGTATCGGCGAAGATCTCGGCCTCGAAAACGAAACCGCATGGCAACGCTTTGGTGTCCTGACTCTCCATCGTCCTTCCAACGTCGACTCCACGGAAAAACTAGCCGAGCTACTCGGCGCGATGGACTCCATCGCCGCCCAAATTCCCGTAATCTTTCCGGTTCATCCGCGCACCCAGCAGCGCCTAACGCAAGCCGGCATCAAGACTCATCCCCAACTAAAACTGATCCCTCCGGTAGGCTATCTCGATTTTCTCTGCCTGCTCAGCAAGTCCACACTGGTCCTCACCGATTCCGGCGGCATCCAGGAAGAAACCACGGCCCTTGGCGTGCCCTGTCTAACGCTCCGAGAAAACACCGAGCGCCCCATCACCATTTCCCAAGGCACAAACCTGCTCATAGGCACGGACCCCGCAAAAATTCTCGCCGCCGCGCAGCAGATTCTCGCCGGAAAAGGCAAGCCCGGCCGTATCCCCCCCTTCTGGGACGGCCACGCTGCCGAACGCATTGTCGAGGTTTTGTTGCGAAAAGCACCCCTCGGCCCTCACCGCAGGCACCCTAGCGGTTAGGTAACAATTCGAGAACAGCCCCTTCCAAGAGACTTGCCCCTTAGGACAGTTTTGACTAGGCTGACACATAGTGGCTACCAAGCGAAGTTCAAAAATGACGGTTTGTATCCTCTCGCCGCATCCTCTGGTGCTGAGCGAGTTCGAACGCGTCTTGTCCAAGGCTCCATTCAAAGTCGTCGTCAAGCAACTCGAATCCACGCTCGCGCCCGACATGCGTAATCTCGAACCGCCCGTCGCTCAGGTTTACGTCATCGATGGGCATGCCGCACGGCCTGCGACAGGCGCTCTTTTGGCCAATCTTCTCGAACGTCATCCCGAGGCGCGGCTGATCGTCGTTGGCGAACAGCACACGGACGCCAACAGCTATCAGCTCTTGCGTCTCGGTGTTAAGGGTCTTCTCACGTACACGGAAGCCCGCGATCAGTTGGTTCGCGCTCTGCCGCTGGTCGCCAATGGAGGATTCTGGGTCCCGCGCTCTGTCCTCTCCGGCTTTGTCGATTCCGTCCTTACCAGTCAGGGCCGCCGTCTCAAAACCGATTCCGTCACCAATCTCAGCCGCCGCGAACAAGAAGTCCTAGACTCTCTGCTCGAGAATCTTTCCAACAAAGAAATCGCCAGCAAACTCAACATCGCCGAACGCACCGTAAAATTTCACGTCTCCAATCTCCTCAGCAAATTCGGCGTTCGCCGCCGCGCAGATTTGATCCTGCTCACCTTCCAGCGCCGCATGTCGCAAGCGTAATCCACGGTCCACCTTCTCGGGCGGACGCTTCTCCGAAACGGTTCGAGGGGCGGCGCTTTGCCGCGACCTCTGCTCGTTTCACCCCATCATCGCCGCTCGCCTCCCCGCAAGCTCCCGCATGTCCCGTTTCTTCCCAATTCCCGCTGACAACCTGGGTCGATCCTGATAGTTTTGATAGTTGTGCGACTGCACGTCACACTCTTCCTATGAAGGCGAGGTCACTTCCTTGAACGTTCTCGTAACCGGGGCCGCAGGCTACATCGGCAGTATCTGTGCAGAAGTTCTCCTAGCCCGCGGCTACCAGGTCATCGCCCTCGATAATCTTCAAGAGGGCCACGCCGCCGCCGTCCCGCCCAAAGCGATTTTCTGTCGAGCCGATCTAGGCGTCCGCGCACAAATCGAAGAAGTTCTTTCCAAACACTCTATTGACGCGGTCATGCATTTTGCAGGCGAAGCGCTGGTCGCCAAGTCCGTCCGCGAACCCAGCACTTTCTATGCTGCCAACATTGCCGCCGGCGTCAATCTCCTAGACGCCATCACTCGCCACGGTGTAAAGAAATTTATCTTTTCCTCCACCGCCGCTACCTACGGCGAACCCCACACCGTCCCCATCCCCGAAGATCATTCGAAGAATCCCATCAACCCCTACGGCAAATCCAAACTGCGGTTCGAAGAGATCCTTTCCGACTACCGCGCCTACACCGGCCTCCACTACGCCACTCTCCGCTATTTCAACGCTGCTGGCGCCTCCGCCGAACGCGGCGAGGCGCATCGCGTCGAAACCCACCTCATTCCTAAGGTTCTCGACGCTGCCCTCGGCGTCATCCCGCACCTCGAAGTTTTCGGCTCCGACTACCCCACCCCCGACGGAACCTGCGTGCGCGATTACATACACGTCCTGGACATCGCCGATTCCCACCTCCGCGCGCTAGAAGCAATAGAAACCGTCTCCGGTGAAGCCTTTAACGTAGGAAACAGCCGCGGCTTCTCCATCTTCGAAGTCGCCGACGCCGCCGAAAAAATCACCGGCCGCAACATCTCTCGCAAAATCTCTCTCCGTCGCCCCGGCGACCCCGCCGTCCTGGTGGCCAGCAAGGAAAAGCTCCACCGCGCCTTGGGCTGGGAAGCCCAACACTCTTCGCTCGAAGAGATCATCACTTCAGCTTGGTTGTGGAAACAAAAACACCCGCACGGCTATGCCGAAGCTGCCTCTAGTTAGATTGCATTGGTTAGATTTCAATCGGCGATGTTGTAACGAAAGATGCACCACAAAGCCTGCAAGCCGTCTTTCCAGGTGATCTTCTTTCCTTCTTCGTAGGACCGGCCCGCATAGCTAATCGGCACTTCGTAAATCCGCCACTTTCCCTTCGAAATCTTCGCCGTAATTTCCGGCTCAAACCCAAACCGGTTCGAACGCAAGTTGATCCCCTGCAGAACTTCCTTGCGGAAGACCTTGTAACAAGTCTCCATGTCCGTCAGCTTCAAATTGGTCATCACATCGGAAAGCAGCGTCAAAGCTCTATTTGCCACATAATGCCAAAAAAGATGCACCCGTTGCGGCCCGGAAAGAAATCTCGAACCAAATACCACGTCCGCCCGCCCATCTATAATTGGATCGAGAAGGGTAGGGTAGTCTTTCGGGTCATACTCTAAATCGGCATCCTGCACCAAAACGATGTCGCCGGTAGCCTCGCGAAACCCGCGCCGCAAAGCTGCGCCTTTACCCTGGTTCTCGGTCTGAAAAAAAATCCGCAACTCCCGCACGTCGACGGGATCTCCCCCATCATGAGCAGGGGCCCAAGTCCCCCCTTTGCCCTGAGCCTCGACCATGCTCTCCAGATATTGCCGGGTCCCATCCGTCGAGCAATCGTCCACGATAACGATTTCCTTGCGCAATCCCGTCTCCAGAACGCGCCGCAAGATCTCCTCCATCGTAGCCTTCTCGTTGTAAACGGGAATCACCACCGAAATCAGGGGATTGTCCAGCGCAGAGGGGTGTCGCCGCAGTGCACACATTTCTAAGAAGCACATTGTAACGGCCCTCGATGCGCCGAGTAAAGGCTGCCTCTCGGCGAGTCTTTTCGCGACCCCCAGCACCGCGGCGTCGAGCGCCTTCACGGACGCCATCGAACCAGTTATCCTATGCTCTGCTGTTCACCCAGCGCGCGTTGAGCCAGAGAGAATTTTGCTCCCCTTCTCTGTGCCCTTTGCGATCCCGTGAACTCGGCAAATCTTTTTTGGAGTGCGCTCGGCAAGCGCGATGACCACCTTCCACATCCAACAATTCGGCTGCCGCGCCACGCAAGCCGACGGCGCCGCCCTGGAACGTCAACTCCTCGATCGCGGTTGCACCTCCACGCCAGATCTGCAATCCGCAAATATCGTTGTCCTGAATACGTGTACGGTAACCGCCGCCGCTGACGCCCAAGCCCGCGAGGCTATCCGCAAGATCCACGCCCAAAATCCCGCCGCCTGCCTAATCGTCACAGGCTGCTACGCTCAGCGTGCCCCCGAAGAACTAGCCGCCCTCGCCGGCGTCAATTGGGTCGTAGGCAATTCCCACAAACCCCAAATCCCTGCCCTGGTGGACACGCTCTCGACCACCGAGTTGCCCGAAACCTGGAACAATTTCTACCCAGCCGCAGCATTGGTTTCCGGCCCGGCTGTCTCCTTCCGTTCCCTTGTAGGGGCGGGGTTTGGCCCGCCCGCCGCGCCCCACTTCGCCAACATCCTCACCGGCGATATCTTCAAGCACCCCGAATTCCTCTCCGCCCCCATCCAAGGCGGAGAATCCCACCACACCCGCCCGATCCTGAAAATCCAAGACGGCTGCAACAACCGCTGCTCGTTTTGCGTCATCCCCTTCGTCCGCGGCAAGAGCCGCAGCCTCCCCGCCGATACCGTAATCCGCGAAATCCGAAAACTAACGGTGGCAGAGACATTCCCGTCTGTTTCCACTTTGCTAGAACAGGCACTCCTACCGGCTACCCCCAATCTGCGGCATCAACCATCCCACGCCCGAGAAATCGTCCTAAGTGGCATCAACCTGGGCACCTACGGGCGCGACCTCTCTCCCCGAATCGCGTTCAGTGACCTAATCCGGCGCATCCTCGACGAAACCTCGATAGAACGCCTCCGCATCAGCTCCATCGAACCCCTAGACGTCACCGAGGACCTAATCGAACTCTTCGCCGGGACCCAACGCATAGCCCACCACTTCCACATGCCCCTGCAATCTGCCTCCGACCGCATTCTGGCTGCCATGCACCGCTGGTATCGCGCCGAACACTACGCCCGCCGCGTCGACCTGATCCACGACCGCCTCCCCAACGCCGCCATCGGTGCCGACGTAATCACCGGCTTCCCCGGCGAAACCGAATCCGATCACACTGCCACCCTATCTTTCATTGAGCGTCACCCCTTCACCTACCTTCACGTCTTCTCCTATTCCCCGCGCCCAGGCACAAAAGCAGCCTCTCTCCCCAACCAAGTCCCAGCGCCCACCATCAAACGCCGGGCCCGTGCACTCCGTTCCCTAGCCGAACAAAAATCCTCCGCCTTCCGCCAATCCCAGATCAAACGCACCCTCTGCGTTCTAACCCTCCGGCGCGACGAACACGCCGACACCCACACTACTCCCGCGCTATCCTCAAATTATTTGCGTGTTCAAATCCCTGGCGTTTTTCCTTCAAATCGCTGGCTAGATGTTGTGGTCCAACGCGAGGAAGGGAACGACCTGATCGGCGAGCTTCCACCAACTCGCACCGAATCCTAATTTGCAATTTTCAACTCTCAAAAATCACCTGCGCCAAGGCCTGCGCCTCCGTATGCGTAATGCTCAAAGCAATCCTCTTCACCCCCAACTCCTCCGCAATCTTCCACGCCTCCCCATCCAACCGAATGGTCGGTCGCCCACCCTTCTCCCGCACCACCTCAAAATCCACCCACCGCACTCCACGCCTCCACCCCGTCCCCAAAGCCTTCATGGCCGCTTCCTTAGCTGCAAACCGCCCCGCAAACCGTTCATACTTATTCTTGAATCGCTCGCAATACTCCCTCTCTGCCACGGTATACACCCGCCGCAAAAACGGCTCCCCATAACGCTCAATCGCGCGCCGAATGCGTTCCACTTCAGCCAGATCCACGCCCATGCCAATAATCACGCCGCTCTCATCCCTTTCCTTGCGGGTCTTAGCCCCGCGCTTTTCTCTTTTTCTTTCTAGTCCTGCACATCCTCATTCATGACGGGCCCGCTATGCAAGCTCGCAAATTCTCGCAGCACTCCGCTCGGCTCACAGAACATCGAAATTTCTCACTGGCCGGCTATCTTCGCGCGTCATACAATCGTCCAAACAAACGCGTGAGGAATCATGCAGATCTGGTTTCAGGATTTTCGCTTCGCCTGCCGCATGCTTCGTAAGAACGCGCTGTCAACTGTGGTGATTTTGGTTTCCCTGGCTGTTGGAATCGGCGCCAATTCAGCCATTTTCAGCGTGGTGGATGCGTTGTTGCTGCGTCCGCTGCCCTATCCGCAGCCGGACCGCCTAGCTGCCGTATGGCTGCATTCTCCGGCAATCGGCATTCTCCGCGACTGGCCCTCGCCAGGCCAGTACATTGACATCCAGAACGAGAACCATTCCTTCGCGCAAATGGCCCTCGCCCAGAGCCGCACTTTCACGCTAACCGGCCGTGAGCAGCCTGAGCGCGTTGATGGAATGCGAACGCAAGGCAGCTTGCTCGAGATGCTCGGCGCAAAGACTCTGCTTGGCCGCCTGATGTTGCCGGAGGAGGACAAACCCGGCAAACCCGCCGTGGCCATCCTCAGCGACCGCCTTTGGAAACGCTCCTTCAGCTCCGATCCCGAAATCGTCGGCAAGACCATCACGCTCGACGGGAAACCGTTCGCGGTGGCCGGGGTCCTCGAGCGCGGATTCATGCTCAACGCCGAAGTGATGCCGTCAGAAGGGCCCATGGACAAGGTGGACATCTTTCTGCCATTGCCGCTGGGAGCTGATGCCGTGAGCAAAAGAGGCGATGAAAACTACAACATCATCGTGCGGCTGAAGCCTGGCGTTTCCGTGCAACAGGCGCAGGCCGATATCGACGTGATTGCCAACCGCATTCGGGAAAAGGACAAGCGCGATCGCAGCTTCGGCATGCACGTCGTGGGGCTCGAAGAGCAGGTGGTCGGAGACGTTCGCCGTGCACTGCTCGTGCTGCTGGGGTCCGTGGCGCTCGTCCTGCTGATCGCCTGCGCCAACGTTGCCAACCTCCTGCTCACCCGCGCCGCGGGGCGCGAGAAGGAAGTGGCCATCCGCACGGCTTTGGGCGCAGGGTGGCAGCGTCTCGCGCGCCAATTGCTAACCGAAAGTATTCTTCTGGGAGTCCTCGGAGGGTCCGCGGGCCTCCTGGTCGCTCGAGCGAGTCTTTACGTAGTCCGCACAATGAATCCTGGCAATATTCCCAGGCTCGAAGATATCGCCATCAACGGGTCCGTTCTGGCATTCACCTTCGGCCTATCCCTCGGAACAGGCCTCCTGTTCGGCGTGGCTCCCGTGTGGCGCGCCGTCAAAGTCGACCCAAACGCATCTCTCAAGGCCGGCGGCCGCAGTGGCCAGAGCGAAGGCGGTCTGCATCTTCGGCGTCACCGTTTGCGCGGCTTATTGGTCGTTTCCGAACTGGCCTTCTCGCTGATGCTATTGATCGGAGCCGGGCTGCTGGTTCGCAGCTTCGTGCGACTGCAAAGCGTGGCACCAGGCTTCTCCACGGACGGCATCCTCACCATGCAAGTTGCCGCCAATGACCAGAAATACCGCGACGACAAGGCGGTAGTCAATTTCTACAGGGAAATGGAAAGCCATGTCGCCCACTTGCCAGGCGTGATAGCGGAAGGCGTGGTTTCGGCACTACCGCTGACGGGGGCAGTCGGTTGGGGAGGCATCCAAGTGGAAGGCTACACGCCGCCGCCGGGACAGGAGTTGCAAGTAGACCAGCGCATCGCGAGCACTGACTACTTTCGCGCCATGAAGATTCCTCTGATCGACGGCCGGTTTTTCTCCGACCGTGATACGGCTGACATGCCCCGGGTCGTAATCATTGACCAAAAATTCGCGCAGCGCTTTTGGCCGCACGGTGATGCCGTCGGAAAGCATCTCTGGTTCGATCCCAAGAAACCCATCACGATTGTGGGCGTCGTGGGAGTCGTCAAACAGTACGGCCTGGAAACGGATGGCAAGATCGCGACATATTTCCCGCATCAGCAAGACGCCGACAACGACGTCTATCTCGTGGCACGCGCATCGTCCGATGCCGCCGCTCTTTCCTCTGCCATCGTTAGCGAAATCCATTCTGTCGATCCCGCCGTCGTGGTCTACGACATTCGGACCATGCAGGATCGCTTGTACGATTCGCTGGCCCGCCAGCGTTTTTCGAGCACCATGCTGGCTGCATTCGCGGCCTTTGCGCTGTTGCTGGCCGCCGTGGGCCTTTACGGCGTGATGTCCTACCTCGTAACCCAAAGCACTCATGACATCGGGGTGCTGATGGCGCTTGGCGCACGGTCCGGCGATGTCGTCAAGCTGGTATTGCGCCAGGGGATGGAACTTGCCGCAATCGGCATCGCTGCAGGCCTCGCTGGCGCGGCGGTCTTGACTCGTGTGATGGCCAGCCTGCTCTTCGGCGTGAGCACGACCGACGCTGGCACTTTCGCCGCCTTACCCGCGCTGCTGGCGGCGGTCGCATTCGCCGCCACCATCATTCCTGCTTGGCGAACCACTCGCGTAGATCCCGTCGTAGCCCTGCGCGAAGAATAGCCTGCCCTCGCGGTTCGAGTTGGTGGAAGCTCGCCGATCAGGTCGTTCCCTTCCTCGCGGTTCCTGTTCCTAAAACGATATTCAATCAAGGGCACTGCCCGCTCTGTTACTTCTTTCTCTGCCCGCGATTATACTTATACCTTCATGCCCTCAGCCAAATCACGCCCGGCAAATCGCTCCGCGCGCAAACGCCCAGATCCTGTTCGACGGGCTTCTTGGTCCCGTCGCTCATCCTTGGGGATTTCTATTCTCCAAGTCCCCGCCTTCTCCAAACTCCCCTGGCTAGCTCACGCTTTCAGCACCCGCCCCGGTGGCGTCAGCCCCCTCGCCAACGAAGAAGTCCTCAATCTAGGCTTCACCGACTGGGATAGCCGCGAAAATGTCCAGGAAAACCGCCGCCGCTTCCAAATCGCCGCTGGCGCCGCC
>Ga0207132_1080_pt1 | contig 21229 bp, 19 predicted proteins | sample Alteio_BWMinHeat_14_FD_153554 | JGI IMG/M metagenome (GOLD analysis project Ga0207132, IMG submission 153554) | Enriched cells from forest soil in Barre Woods Harvard Forest LTER site, Petersham, Massachusetts, United States -... | ecosystem: Environmental > Terrestrial > Soil > Temperate forest >...
CTTGGAGGTCGGTTGCTGCGGGGTTGTTCCGGAACCTGAGTCGCGTACGGTGGCGCACCCAGCCAGGAGCAGTGCGAGCACTGGGAAGAGCGTGAGGAACCGGCGGTTCAAGGAAATCTCCTCCACTCGGCTAGCCGAGAGGTAGTCTGCTCTTTCGCGGGCGCAGGGCATTGCGGGACTGCCGGTGACGGGCACGAGTCGAAGACCGTCAGCGAACGTTCTTCTCTCCGAGAATTATGAGTGTTCGAGCGGCGGGGGGCGACTGGCCGAACGTACAAATTAAGTACAGTCGATTGCGACGCCCCGCGCTGCGCGGAGGCAAGAAGGAAAGCTTCCCCAGGCCGTCTGAAGTCTCCGTAGTCATTCGAACAGATGCAGGCATCAAAAGGCCGAGTTGGTTGACCAAGCGGAAGCGAAGATGCGTGGCGAATCTCCGACAGCGAGGTAGTGATGAGATACGACTTTATCGTGGAGACCTACGAGACGGAGCGGGTGAAGGTGGTCAGCGTGTGGAGCGAGTTTCGCGAGGAAGACTTAGCATTCCGGCCGAATGCGAACGATCCGCGCGGGCGCAGCGTAAGAGAACAGATGATTCATCAGTGCGTGAGCGAAGATCTGTGGTTCCGCACGATGCTGGGAATCGAAGTGGGCGAGCCGCCTTTGCCGGCGCAAGAGACGCGGCTGGAATTCATGAAACGGTATGCACAACACAGCGGCAAACGGCTGGAGGAACTGCGCACGAAAGAGGAAGCTTGGTGGGAGGGGATGACGAAGTTTTTCGATGTCGCGCGATCGCGTGCCTGGGTGATGATGCGGCGGATAGCGCACACCGCCCATCATCGAGGACAGCAGATGGCGATGCTGAGAATGCTGGCGCATGATTTGCACAGCAATTATGGGCCGACGGCAGATACCGGCGGGTTGATGCAGAATCATGCGCCGACAATCTATGCCTATCCCAGCCTCGAGACGCTGTTCGAGAGCGAAGCGTGCGGAGGCCAAAAGCGAGCGTTGCCGGGAGCTGGGGGTAAGCCAGTGACGGAGCGCCCGTAGCCGCGCGGGCGACCATCGGAGCCGTTTTGTTTCCGTTCTTGGCTTTAAAGCTTCGGCGTTTTTAGGCCGGGGGCATAAGGCTCTCTTTTGCTTTTCCGGTTCGACCATAAACTTCCCCGTCCCCAAAAGGATCTATGGGCGGGCAGCCCAAAAGGAAAGCCTCCTCCCCTGAAGTCGGGCGGTTGTGGGAGAAAGCCACCGAAGACACCGGACCAAAACCCGGCTCCGTAGGAATCCCTGCCCTTTAGGGCCAGGAGGATGTCAAGGCTTGCTGATGACGCCACAGGCGATTCGTGCTGGGGCAGCTGTTCCTGTGCCGCCTGCGACGGCGTGTATGACGATCGCAGTTCCTCCATTGCTGAACACGGAGTGGTCATCGTCGCCGAGGGTTACGTTGGGTGCGACGACAGAAACGTGGGCGGCGCCGTCGGCGCCCACGATGAGCGAAAAATTCGGGATGTCGCCAGCAGGTGCTGCGTCGTGGCTGTGCTCTGCGCCGCCGGGATTGAAATGCGGGCCAGCGGTTTTGAAGTCCGGAGGTTCGCATTTTGCGACTTGATGAATGTGGATGGAGTGTTCGCCGGGCGCCAGATTCTTGACGTCCAGTGTGATTTTGACGCCTTTCGGCGTGCTGGAAAGCTGGGCTGAACCCACGCTCTGTCCATCGCTGTTCTTGAATTCAACGGTCACCGGCTTCGAGTTGGCGCGGCTATGAGACTCCTGGGCCTTGGCCGCAGAAGTAAGAATAAAGAGCAGACACACTCCACATACGATCGCTCTCATCGGTAGTTCCTCTTTCTTTTCCTGTGTCGAAAGACATTGGGGCACGGCGCGGGCCGGCCCATTTCACTCTAGCCTGAGAGCAGCCTCATATAAAACAAGCTGTACTCATAGAGGCACCTATGGCCGGAAACGGGGCTTGCGGCCGTGCTTCGAGAGGGGGACTTGCTTCGAGTGAGAGAGGAGCAGTGCCGGGAAAGTCTGAGGAAGAGATGGCCTGCGATTTCTAGTCGTTGCGATAAAGCTCCGGGTATTGGTTCTTCAGGCTGGTGAGTTTTGGCAGGTCGTTGATCATGATATAGGGCTCGTAGGAATGGTGCTTGAGGTAGTTCTGGTGGTAATCCTCGGCGGCGTAGAAGGCCTCCAGCGGGACAACCTGGGTGACGATGGGTTGCGAATAAATTCTTGCCGAGTTAAGTTGCGCGATATAAGCTTCGGCGATTTTCTTCTGTCCATCGTTCGAATAGAAAATGGACGAGCGGTATTGCGTGCCGTAGTCCGGGCCCTGGCGATTGAGCTCCGTGGGATTGTGGCCGACGGAAAAAAAGATCATGAGAATCTGGCCGTAGGAGATTTGCGAAGGATCGAACACTATTTTCACGGATTCGGCGTGGCCGGTTTCCCCGCTGCTGACATCGCCGTAATGGGCGGTCTTGGCCGCCCCGCCGGAGTAGCCGGAAGTTGCCGAGGTCACACCTTTCAGGTGCTGGAAGACGGCTTGCATGCCCCAGAAGCAGCCACCAGCGACGACGGCTGTTTCTTCGGATTTTGAAGAAGCGAGAGGAGCATCGACGGCGGGTTTCGGGAATGCGGCTTTCGCGTTGGCGCGGCCGTCGTTGGGCTTGGCTGTGGCCCAGGCGAGGACTCCGATTCCGGCAAGAATTAAAACAGCCACCAGGACAGCACGCATGGTCGAGACTCCCTAAATCCCTTACAGTATACGCTTGCCGCCATGGATTGGATGTTTCGCGACGGACTTATGTTTCCGGCGCTAAGGCGTGCGTGGCGAGCGGGCCGTTTCCTGCTTCCCGAACCATCGGGCTTGGAACGAAGTCCCGTACGAGGCATGATACTGACGCCTGCAAAAACGAACTCAGGAGAGTTTTATGACCATGTGCCTTCGCGCCGTTTCCGCAATCGGTACTTTTTTGATTTTGCCCGTAGTTCTTTCCGCTCAGGTTACCCATGGGCAAAAGCCGCAGCTTCCGGCGCCTTATGCGACGAAGTCGGCGGGGAACGGACCGCGCCATGAAGCGCCGCCCGCGGGTTTTCTTCCCACGGTGCCACAAGGGTTTCAGATCAACGTCTACGCGTCGGACTTCAAGAGGCCGCGGTGGCTTACGGTGGCGCCGAATGGGGATATTTTCTTGGCAGAGACGGGAGCGAACCAGATTGTGGTGTTGCGGGATCCGCGGAACACGGGCGGGGCGCAACAGCGCGAAGTGTTTGCAACCGGCACTAGGCGCGTGTTCGGCATCGCGTTCAAGGACGACTACGTGTACGTCGGAAATATGAACGAGCTGGTGCGCTTCCATTATGATCCGAAGACCTCCAAACGGCTTGGCGAAGCAGAACACCTGATGTGGCTACCGTCCGGCGGGCACGACACGCGCTCGGTGGCGTTCTCCGCGGACGGGAAACACTTGTTTGTTGGGGTGGGATCGGGTTCGAATATTAATACCGGTGAGGAGCCGATTCGCGCGGCAATTACGATTTGTGATCCGGATGGAAAGAACGCGCGGTTGTTTGCGACGGGGCTGCGGAATCCGGTGGGATTGGCCATCGAGCCGGTGACGGGAGCGGTGTGGACTAGCGTAAATGAACGCGACGAACTGGGAGACAATCTGCCGCCTGATTATTTTACTTCGGTGAAGGACGGAGGATTTTACGGTTGGCCGTATAGCTACATCGGAAACAACGTCGATGAGCGGGTGAAGCCGCAGAAGCCGGAGCTTGTGGCGAAGGCGATTATTCCAGATGTGCTGTTGGGGGCACACGTGGCTCCGCTGCAGTTTGCGTTTTATACCGGGAAGCAGTTTCCGAAGAGCTATTGGGGCGGGGCGTTCGTGGCGGAGCACGGTTCGTGGAACCGGGCGACACGGTCGGGATACCAGATCGCCTTTGTGGCGTTTAGTGACGGGCAGCCGTCGGCAGATCCCGTGCAGTTTATGACCGGGTTGGTGCCTGATCCGAAGGGGCCAGACGTGTCTGGGAGGCCGGTGGGAGTGACGGTGGCGCCGGATGGGAGCTTGCTCGTTTCCGATGATGGAGCGGAAAAGATTTACCGGATTTCCGTAGCGAAGTAAGAAGCAGGCGGAGTTCTCATTTTGTTAGCGTCAATTGCATCGCTTGCCGTTGAAGTGGCTTGCCAGACGTGGACCCGGCGGATGGTTGGCAACGCCGTGCGAACCTCGATTGTTAAAGAATATTAATGTAGGGAGGAAGCTGCCTGCGCTAACGTCCAAGGGCTATGCAACCAGCACACCTCGATCTCGAAAAGGCCCCGGCGTCGAACGGGAGCAATCTTGTGACCCGGCTGAACGGGAAGCTAAGTCTGGAGACCGTTCATAACTTCATTCAGATCCTGCGGCCGGAGCCTGCGGCGCACTTGGTGCTCGACATGAGCGGGGTATCGTTTCTGGATTCCGCGGGAGTGGGAGCTTTGGTGTCGTTGTTCGTGCACCGGCGGAGCCTTGGGAAGTCATTCGCCATCGCTGGACTGACCCAGCAGGGGACGGCGGTGCTGCAGGTTGCCGGGCTAACCAGATTGCTTCCGACCTTTCCAACGGTCGAAGCCGCGCTCGAGGCCAAGGATTAGTCCATTCGCAGGCGGAGCGCAGGCTTCAGGCGAAGCCTTCCTCTTCGTGCGCCTTCCGGGCGTGGTGCCCGCTTGGCGGAATGCCGCTTCTTATTTTCAGGCTTCGCGCAGGATGCGCATGAGTTCGGCGGCGGCGTGGGGCAGGCGGGCGCCGCGACGCGAGACTAGATAGACGTGACGCGGCATGTTTAGTTGCCGCACTTTTACTTCTTTCATCCAGCCGTGCTCGATCTCCCATTGCACGCACATACGCGGGACGATGGCGACGCCCATGCCCATTTGCACGAAACGCTTGATGCTTTCGAGGGTGGGCATTTCGATGGGCATTTTTAGCTCGGTGCGGTTTCGGGCGAAAAGCTCGATGACGCGGCGGCGATACGGCGATTCGACGCTGTGGGCTATGAAGTCTTCGTTGCCGAGGTCTGCGACGTCGACTTCGCGCTTTTTTGCCAGGACGTGTTTTGGCGGAACAACCAAGGTAAGTTCGTCTTTCAGGATTTCTGTGGCTTGGAGCGCGGGCTCTTGTGGAACGTAGGAGACGCCCCCGACGTCGAGCCGGTAATTGAGGACTTCGCGAGGGATGTCGCGGGAGAACATACGATGGACGCGGACCAGGACGCCGGGATGAAGTCGGCGAAATGTGGCCAGGCCGGCCAGAAGGGCGTGAATGGAGCTTTCGTTGACGCCGAGGGAGAGCTCGCCGCGGGTGAGGCCTTCGAGCTCACTGAGTCCTTTTTTTACTTCGTCGCGGAGATTGATCAGGCGCTCGGCGTAGTCTTTGAGCAGGGTTCCGGCATCGGTCAGACGCACCGGGCGGGCGCCGCGGACAAACAGCGGCTGGCCCAGGCCGTCTTCGAGTTTGCGGATCGTTAGACTGACGGCGGGCTGGGTGCGGTAGAGGCGCTCGGCGGCGCGCGAGAAGCTGCCTTCCTTTGCAACCATCAGAAATACCTGGAGTTCGCCGAGATCCATGGCCTTTTGCCTTCCCGGACAGTATAAGCCAAGATTATCAAAAGCAGAACAAAGATAAATTTGACCGTGAGCGCCTCATCTGTCTTACTACTAGCCGGGGGTACTCCATGGACTCCGTACGCATCTTCGACACCACGCTGCGCGACGGCGAACAATCGCCGGGCTTCTCCATGAACACGGAGGAAAAGATCCGCATGGCGCGGCAGCTTGCGGCGCTCGGAGTAGACGTTATTGAGGCTGGGTTTCCTATTTCTTCGCGGGGTGATCTGGACGCCGTGCGGCAGGTGGCGCGGGAAGTTCAGAACGTTCCTATAGCGGCTTTGGCGCGCGCCAGGAAGGACGATGTGAATGCGGCAATCGAAGCGCTGGAACCGGCGGCGGCGCCGCGGTTGCACATTTTTCTTGCGACGTCGGATCTACATCTTCGCGTGAAGCTGAACATGACCCGCGAGCACGCACTCGAAGCCATTCGATCGATGATCGCCTTGGGGCGGCAGAGCGTTGGAGAAGTGGAGTTTTCGGCGGAAGACGCCGGGCGCACCGACATCGGATTTTTATGCCAGGTTTGCCAGGTGGCGGTGGATGCGGGCGCGACAATTTTGAATCTCCCGGACACCGTGGGTTATGCGGTGCCGGATGAGTATGGCGCGATGTTCGAGCAAGTGCGCGAGCATCTCGGCGATCCGCAGGGCATCACCTTCAGCGCCCATTGTCATGACGATTTGGGGTTGGCGGTGGCCAACTCGCTGGCGGCGGTTCGCGCGGGCGTGCGGCAGATTGAATGCACGATCAACGGAATCGGCGAACGGGCGGGGAATGCGGCCCTCGAAGAGGTTGCCGTAGCGCTGGCCGTGCGCAAGGAAAGTTTTGGCGTGACGACGGGGATAAAGTTAGAGGAGCTGTTCCGGTCGAGCCGGATGCTTTCAGAGATTACCGGGGCGGCGGTGGCGCCCAACAAGGCGGTTGTGGGCGCGAACGCTTTCGCGCATGAAGCGGGGATTCACCAGGATGGCATTATCAAGAATCCGTTGACCTACGAGATCATTTCGCCGGAGACGGTGGGAGTGCCTGCGCGGTCGTTTGTGCTTGGGAAACATTCCGGGCGCAATGCGCTGAAGGTAAGCTTGCGAAACCTTGGCTATGAGCCGAGCGATGGGGAGTTGGCGGAGTGCTACCGGCGCGTGACGGCGCTGGCGGATGAAGCGAAGCAGGTGCGCCCGCGTGACCTGGTGGCCATCGCGCATGAGGTGATGCGGCGGCGCCCCACGGCTGTGGCTGCCAAAGCGACTTCAGCGGCCTAGCTGCCGAAGGTCCAAGCGGGGCTGGGGCGCTGGGCTTCGAGAGCTTTAAACTAATTGGGGACCCAGATGAAAAAGACCATTGTTCTTCTGCCAGGGGACGGCATCGGGCCGGAAGTTAGCTGCGCCGCGGCAACCGTTCTGCGCGAGTGTGCACACGAATTCAACCACGAGTTTGATCTGCACGAATTTCCAATCGGCGGCGCGGCTATCGATCGGGCGGGCACGGCGCTTCCCAACGAAACGCTGGATGCCTGCCGCACGGCGGACGCCGTTTTTCTAGGGGCTGTCGGAGGTGCAAAGTGGGATGCGCTGCCCGTGGGGAAGCGGCCTGAGAGCGGATTGCTTGGTTTGCGCAAGGGGCTCGGTCTTTACGTCAATGTGCGTCCGGTCAAACTGCTGGAGCCGTTGCGCGGAATTTCTCCGCTGAAGCCGGAGCGGTTGGGCGATTTGGATATTGAGATTGTGCGTGAGCTTGCTGGAGGGATGTACTTCGGCGAGCGGGGCAACGTTACCGAAAATGGCGTTGAGCGGGCTTGGGACACGGAATCGTATTCGACGCCGGAGATCGAGCGGATCGCGACATTTGCGTATGCGCGGGCCGAGAATCGCTCGCGGCGGCTGTGCTCGGTGGACAAGGCCAACGTTTTGATGAGTTCGCAGCTCTGGCGACGCACCGTCATGGCCATGAGCGGCGTCTACGCTTCGGTGAAGCTCGAGCACATGTACGTGGATAACGCGGCCATGCAACTCACGCTGAAGCCTTCGCAGTTTGACGTGCTGCTGACGAGCAACATGTTCGGCGACATTTTGAGCGATGCGGCCGCGGCGCTGGTGGGCTCGATCGGGTTGATTCCTTCGGCCAGCTTTGGGACCGGCGCGCCGCTCTTCGAGCCGATTCACGGCTCGGCGCCATCGCTAGTGGGCTCGGATTCTGCCAACCCGGTTGGATCGATCCTTAGCGCCACCTTGATGTTGCGCGATGCGTTTGGACTTTCGCTCGAAGCAGATTGGGTCGAGCAGTCGCTGCATCGCGTTCTCGCCGGCGGGTACCGCACAGCGGACATCGCCCAACCCGGAGCGAGCACCATCGGCGGATCTGTGTTCACGGAGATATTGCGTGAGGAGATGCAGCGCACGCTGGAGCACGCCGAGCGCTATGGCTGGGGTGTATAGCGTCGTTTGCCTTCGAGGTCCAAGTTCTGCGTTCCGCCGAAGTACCCTCCGGCGGCAGCGATTCAGGTTCAGCTTGAGAAGGTGCTGCGGGCTTGTGGTGAACAGGAGAGGTTAGCCGGACCTGCGTTGTTTCACGACATACCAGGTAGCATTAAAGCGGTCCTTTTCGATTCTTCCGTCTTGGATATGGAGAGTTCGTAATCGCCAGAGGCACCCTTTCCAGGCCTGAATGTCGCCCTGCACCTAGGCAAAAGAAGTGCACACCGCGGGATTGGCTTCAGATTGGCGCCGGCAGCCGGCGCAACAGAAGAACAAGGACAAGTCAGAAAAGATATCGGCATAAGTCCATTGCGCCGGAACTGCATGATTCTACCGTTTCCGTCACGGGCTCGATGATCGGCAGGAAATTGCGTTGTACTCCACGGACGCTAGTGGAGTGCTACGGGCATCTACGGTTGCCCCCGGTAACCCCCGAGAGTCGCCTGGCGCTGTCGAAGGCCAGGTCGAAGATTCGCGTATCACCCGAGAGGTCGGGATGTCCGGAAGCCGGCGAACTACAAACCGGGCAAACCAGGCGCTCGTCTTGCGATAAGCCGCTGAGGATGCTACTTTTACACTTCCCTCGGGCAGCCGACGCCTGCTCAGGTCGGGGACGAATACGGGTGTGGACGCCGGCGCCGCTGTGGCATTCGATCCTGAATGAAATGATTTAGGGTGCGAATCATTATTCATACTTTCAGAACAGATTTGCGTGACCTTGTGAGAGCGGCCCGGCAGTGGCCGGTCGTTTCCCATGGCAATGGCTGACCCAGCTACCAACTCGAAACCCGGGAACGGCGTTGCGGCGGCGCGCCCGGCGACCTATTGGCGCGTCGAAGGCTCGTTGCTGGAGCTGGGGGCTTTGCGTCCGGTGGGATTTTTTACCTGGAACGCGCAGAGTTTTGCCGAGCGCTGGGCGCGGCGCGCCGGAATGGCGTGGATGACCGTGACCCGGCCCATCGATTATGCGGTAAACCGGACGTTTGCCACGCGCCTGCTGCACACGCTGCTGCGAGGCGTTAGCCGCGACCGGCTGGATCTTCTCGGCGAAGAGTATTTCCACTATGTCCTGAAGCCGCAGCTTCGCCGCGAAGCGGTCGAGAAATTGCTCGGCGCGGGGCAGAACGGCGAGCGGATTGTGCTAGTCGGCCAATTGCTCGACCATATTCTGCGGCCGCTCGCCGAGCATCTCGGCGTCGAATCGTTCCTTTCCAACCGGTTGGAGTTTCGCAATGCCCGTGCTACCGGGCGCCTGCTCGATCCCATCGTGCGGCCGCGCGGGCCTTTTGCCTGGCTGACCAGCGGCGCGACCGACGGCCGCATTTCGCAGGAGAGATTGCTGCGGCAGCTGGGCTGGAAACGGGCGCCTGGGCAGTTGGAAAGCGCGCTGCAAACGGCGGTGCGTCCCGCGCCTCCTCGCAGCAAGTCCGTGGCGTTGTTCGGCGAGGGGGCGCGCCATGGTCCGTTGGCGGTGCGCGAAACGCTTGCGAACCGGCACATTTTGTTGCTTGGCGTCACTGGATTTATTGGCAAAGTCTGGCTGGTTGATCTGCTGGAAAATGTGCCGAAGATCGCCAAGATTACGCTGCTGATTCGAAGAAACAGGACCACCTCGGCGCAGAAGCGCTTTCAAAAAATTATCGAGGAATCGGCGGCGTTCGATAGGTTGGAGGAGAAATACGGGCGCAAATTGGGAGCGCTGCTGGAGGAGAAAGTTGAGGTGGTCGAAGGCGATGTGGGCTTACCGGGACTTGGCTTGGACCAAGCGACCGAAGCTCGCTTGAGAAAATCGCTCGATTTGGTGGTGAACAGTGCGGGGCTGACGGATTTCAACCCGGATTTGCGAGACGCACTTTCTTCCAATGTGGATTCGACGTTGCATCTGCTCGATTTTCTGCGTAAATGCGACCACGCCGGGTTGATGCATCTTTCGACCTGCTATGTTGTGGGCATGCGCGACGGGCGAGTGACGGAAGAATTCGAGGACAACTACAATCCTGCGCGCGATGCGGCGTTCAACGCGGAGAAGGAGATCGCTTCGTTGCGCGAAACGATCCGGCGCGTTGAAGAGCGCGCGGAAAGCCCGGAACTTACGAAAGCGCTTCGGCGGCAGGCGCTTGGGCGGGCAGGCGATCCATCGATTGTGCCCGCGACGGAGCTGGACGGCGTGTTGAAGCGGAACCGGCTCCGCTGGGCGCGCAACCGGCTGGTGCGCATCGGCCTGCGCCGCGCGCAGCATTTGGGCTGGCCGAATACGTACACGTTTACGAAGAGTCTTGGCGAGTCCATGCTGGCGCGCGGCAGCGGCGAGTTGCCCATTGCCATTGTGCGGCCTTCGATCGTCGAGAGTTCGGAGCGTTCCCCGTTCACGGGCTGGAACGAGGGAATCAACACTTCCGGTCCGCTGTCGTATTTGCTGGGAACCAATTTCAGGCAGCTGCCTTCGAATGAGCGCAAATGCCTCGATGTGATCCCCGTGGATATGGTTTGCCGTGGCATGACGCTGATCGCGGCGGCGGTTATTTCGCGGCGGCATGCGAGGATGTATCAGCTGGCGACTTCGGCGATCAATCCGGTCAACATGGGCCGCAGCATTGAGCTGACAGGTCTGGCGCACCGGAAACACTACCGAACACAGCAGGGGATCGAACACTGGCTCAAGGTGAAATTCGAAACGATACCCGTTTCGAAGCAGCGGTACGAGCGCCTGTCCATTCCCATGCAGAAGGCGGTTATTTCCAGGATTAACCGCGCGGCCGTTTCCATGCATATGAAGAAGGCGCCTCTGGCGAAGCAGGAGCGCGAACTGATCCGCGCCGAAAAGCTGATTGAGCTGTATGAGCCGTTCATTCTTCACAATGAACACGTGTTCGAATGCGAGAACGCCAGGCTCCTCTCCGCGGCGCTGTCCGCTGAAGAGCAGGCGATCTTCGATTTTGCTCCCGAATCGATCGACTGGTGGGATTACTGGATCAACGTGCACATTCCGGCGCTGCGCCGGTGGTGCTATCCCTTGATGGAGGGCCGCCCGCTCGAATCGCGCGCTCCCCGCGAACTGGATTGGTCTCCTGAATATGCCCGGGCCGCTGTTGTCTCCAATTCTGCGACGCCGTCGGACCCCCTATGGCGATCTTCGTAACCGGTACGACCGGGTACTTGGGCAGCTACGTCGCCGCGGGACTGTTCACCGGACACCGCGACACGCTGAATCTTCTGGTTCGCGCGAAGAGCGAGGAAGAAGCGCGAGAGCGTTTGTGGACTTCGCTGCAGCTGCACTTCGGATTTCGCGAGTTTTACGAGTACCTCGAGTCGCGCGTGCGAATCTTTCGCGGCGACTTGACCAGCGAGCGCTTCGGTCTTTCTGACGACGAATACCACGCGCTCGTGGATACCACCGATTCGATCATCCATTGTGCGGCTTCGTTGAACCGCAAATCGGAGAGGCAGTGCCTCAACGTCAACCTGCGGGGTGGCCTCGAAGTGATGCAGTTGGCGAGGCGGGCGCAGAATCGCAACGGTGTTCGCCGGTATTCGCATGTGTCCACGGTGGCGGTCGCCGGAAAACGGCGCAATGAAGTTGTCACCGAAGACGCGGCCATTGATTGGGAGCGCTCCGACTACGATCCCTACGCACGAACGAAAAAATTCGGCGAGCACATGCTTCAGCGGTTGCTTGCTGATGTGCCGCAAACAATTTTCCGGCCCGCGATTGTCCTAGGCGACAGCCGGCGCGCGGAAACATCGCAATTTGACATGGTCCGGGCGTTCGACGTGCTTGTTCGGATGCCTGTTCTTCCGCTGTGTTCCCAGGATAAAATCGATATCGTGCCTGCCAATTACGTGAGCAAAGCCATCGTTCGGATTCATCAGCAGGACGAACCGGCGCATGGCATTTATCATCTGTCATCGGGCACCGGGTCAGAGACCTACAGGGAATTGACGGATGCGCTTGCGGAAGCCGGCGGGTGGCGGCGTCCCGCGTATTGGCCTTGGATGGGCGGCGCATTTTCCGGTACCGTGAATCGGCTTGCGAACCGGAAAGGTGCCGTGGCCCGCGGAGCATCGTTGTTGAAGGTGTTCTGGCCGTATCTGGATTGGAATACGGTGTTCGACAATTCGCGGGTGGTGGCCGAGCTTGGGGAAGCGCCGGCCAAATTCTCGATGTATGCGTTTCCACTGCTGAAATTCAGCCGCCAAAACAAATTTCGCTATCCGGCAAAGCCGTGGCCGGGGATGGACATGGACACGCCGGAAAAATCCGCTGCGGCCGGGAGCGCTCGCGCATGACGGACTTTTTTCTTGTTGCCTGGGTTAGCGCGCTGATTGAGGTCACCCGCTTCGGCTGGATGTTTGGGCTCGGGCGGCGTTGGACACCGGGCGAAAAACTCCGGCTGCTGTTTGCGGGTTACAACGGCACGCGAAACACCGGTTCGGACGTTCGCGTCCAGGAAATGCTGCGGCAGGTCCGGCATGTCCTCGGCCCGGAAAATGTTCTGTTCCGCGTGATGACGCAGAGTTTCGACCGTACGCGCGGTTATTTCGAGGGCACACAGCAGGTGTATCTCCCGGATGTGTATCCACCGTTTTTGTTTCGAGAGGTTCGGCAAAATCATGGCGTCATCGCGTGCGAAGGCTCGATGTTCAAAAGCAAGTTCGCCAATGCGCTGACGACCATGATGATCGGCTCGCTTGGCCTGGCTTCCGCGGAAAACAAGTTGTCGCTCGGCTATGGCGGCGAAGCGGGGCACATGGATCGGCTCCTGGAAAGCATGTGCGCGCGGTACGTGCACGATTCTCTGGTGATTACGCGCAATGAGGAATCGCAGAAGCTTCTCAGTGCGCTGGGCATTCCCACGGAGCTGGGAACCGATACCGCCTGGACATTTGAGCCGCATCCGCCGGCCTATGGCCGCAAAGCTTTGCGGGAAGCCGGGTGGGACGAGAAGACTCCCGTTATGGTGCTCTGTCCGATTCATCCGTTCGTGTGGCCGGTCGCGGCTTCGATCGGGAAATACCTGGCGCGCCTCACTACAGGAGCGTATCGCGACAGCCAGTACCGCACGGTCTATTTTTTCCAGTCGGGATCGCAGGTGGACACAAAATACCGGCATTATATTTCCAGCTTCACGAAGGCACTGGCATCGTTTCGCGAGAGGCACCGAGTTTTTCCGATTCTCGTCGGGATGGAGAGGCTGGACGCAGTGGCTTGCCGCGATATCGCCGAAGCGCTGCCGGGCCTTCCGGTGTTTACTTCCGACGATTACGACATGTTCCAGATTGTTTCGATTCTTCGCAGCTCGACCTATATGGTTTCCTCGCGATATCACGGAATTGTGACTTCGATGCCAAGCCTGGTGGCTTCGGCGGGAGTCACGATGGACGAGCGCATACGGAATCTGATGCGCGAGCGCGGGCACCAACATCTCTTGTTGACCGTCGATGATCCCGATCTCGAGCCCAAGCTTATCAGGATGATGGACACGCTGGTGGCGGAGGCGGAGGCGGTGCGCGACGGGATTGCCAAAGCCGTTGTCCGAAATCTGAAGGTCATGGCGCGGATGGGTACTTTTCTGGAAGTCGCCATGCGCAGCACGTATCCGGAATTTCCGCTGCGCTCCGGCGTTCTTTCCTGGGAGGATTATCTTCCGCCGTTGCATGACACTTTGCTCGAACTGGTCGAGCGCTACGACATGTCCGCCGCCATTCCGCAACCCTCGGTTACTGGAACTGCGTCGCGGTGATGTCCGTCTAGAGCTGCCATGCCGAATTTTCTCGAGGATATTGTCGCGCAACTAAAGCGGGCCGATAGCCGGGTCGTGCTGCGCGAAATTCAGGGAGAGGAGTTCGTCAGCGTTTCAGGAAGAGAATTGCTCGAGCAGGTACAGCGTGTGCGCGCGCATCTGCGGCGCAAGGGACTGCAACCCGGGGAGCGGTGCGCGCTCCTCGCGCCAAACTCCGCTCGCTGGGTGGCCTTCAACCTCGCTTTGCTGGCGGAAGGCCTTATCGTTGTGCCGCTATACGCGCGGCAGGCGCCCGCCGAACTGGCCACGATGATGAAGGATTGTGTGCCGCGGTTTCTGTTTGCGAGCGATGCGGCGCTCGGCGAGCCGGTGGCCAAGGCGTTGCCGCCTCAGTGGTCGAGCGCGCGAAGGTTGGTCCTTTTTGATGAAGTTCTCGAAGAAGCTGCATCGCCGGGCGCGTCGCCGGAAGGGCCGAATCCTCGCCGGGACACCGACCTCGTCACCATCATCTACACCTCCGGCACATCTGGCGAGCCCAAGGGCGTTTGTCTGAACGTTGGCAACGTGACGCACATGCTTGCTTGCACGCGTGAACGGCTCGACCTGCTGATGGGGGCGACACACGAGCCCGACCGCGTCTTTCACTACGGGCCGTTCAGTTTCGCGGCATCGTGGATTTTCCTGCTCACTTGTCTTTCGCGGGAAAGTGTTCTGACACTGTCCACGGATCTAACCAAGCTGGCGGACGAAATTCGGATCGCTTCGCCGCACTATTTCTTGAATGTGCCGACGCTGCTCGAACGGGTGCGCCGCGGCGTCGACCAAGCATTGTCGAAGCGGGCCGCGCCCATCCGGGCGCTTTACGGAAAGGCGCGCGAGGCGTGGCTGCGGAAACACGTGGGCCGGGGGCGCGCCGCCGACGCTTTCTGGCTGGGTCTTGGCCGCAGATTTATTTTCGGCAAGATCAAGGAGCGGTTCGGGCCGAATATTCGCGCGCTGATTTGCGGATCAGCGCCGCTCGCGCCGGAGACCCAGCAGTTTTTTCTCATGCTGGGCATTCCCGTTTTGCAAGCCTATGGCCTTACCGAAACTACAGCCATCTGCACGCTCGACGATCCCCGCGTTCCCGTCGAGGCGGGGTACGTGGGCACAGCGGTACAGGGCGTCGAGATGAAAGTCGGCGAAAACGAGGAGATTGTGGTTCGCGGCCCGAATATTTTTCCTGGCTATTGGAACCGCCCGGAAGAGACGGCGCGTGTGCTGGAAGATGGCTGGTTCCACACCGGCGATCAGGGCGAAGTAAATGTGCGCGGCAATTGGCGCATCATTGGCCGGATCAAGAATCTGATTGTGCTTAACTCGGGCCACAAGGTTGCTCCCGAGCCGATCGAAGAGAAGCTGGCGCGGCTGCTTCCGGATGCGCAACAGATTGTTGTCGTCGGCAATGGACGCGGTTTTCTGTGCGCGCTGGTCACTGGCGCTGTCGAGCCCGGCGCTGTCGAGTCGGCGCTGAATACCGTGAATGTTGAGCTTCCGCATTATCGTCAAATTCGCAATTTCACGGTGCTCACCGAGAACCTTACGCCCGAAAGCGGACTTTTGACGGTGATGGGTAAACTGCGTCGTGAAGCCATTAACGCGCGATTCGCAAAGGAAATCAGCGCCATGTACGCGGAGGCGCTTGAAAGCAAAGCGACCGCCGGGAGCCAGGCGTGAAGTCCTTCACCGGCAAAACACTTCGCTGGGCATGGCGCGATGGCGCGATCGAGTTGACCCTCGATTGTGAGCCTGCCAACGAAATCGGGACCGCTATGCTCGGAGAGCTTGAACAATTTGTCGCCGCTTTTCCGGCGCTCATACCGGATACCGCCGTCTGCATTCTGTCCAGCAATCGCCGGGCTGGTTTTTCCGCGGGCGCCGACCTGCGAGAGCTCTATCACCGCGCCGCGCAGCTTTCTGAGAAAGAGCGGCTCGCTGGTGTCCGGACATTTGTTGAGCGTATCCATGCGGTATTCAATGCCATTGATGCCGCACCGTTCGTGACCATCGCCGCCGTCACTGGCGTTTGTTTTGGCGGAGGTTTTGAACTCGCCCTGACATGCGACATGATCATTGCTGACGCGATGGCGCGATTCGCCTTTCCGGAGCTGCGGCTCGGCCTGATCCCCGGATTCGGCGGTATCCCGCGCCTCCGGCGTGATGTCGGCAACGCTTTCATGCGAGACTTGCTTCTCACCGGCCGAAGTGTCAATGCTGCTCGCGCTCAGGTGGCGGGGTTGGTCGCTCAACTCACCGCGGAGGGCGAGACTTTGCGGGCTGCCCGCTCGGCGGCCATGCAAATCACGAAGTTCGATGCCGTCACCCGTGCCGCGGCCAAGGAATTCGTCAAGCCGGTTCCGCGCGAAGATCTCGGCCGCGAAATCGATCTCTTCTGCGAACTGTTTGCGCGTCCCACGGTCATGGCTGCGCTAAAGAAATTCGTGGAATCCAGCGACGCCATGCCTTATCTCCCCTGATCTGCCCGTTTCAAAATCCAGCCTACCCATCTTTCCAGGTCAGGACCTAGCCAAATGGCAGATGTAGACACACCTCCGTTTAGCGCATCTTGTTCAAGGAGGCCTTAAAAAGATGTCTCGACAACTTATTGAACTTTCTGACGCACTGGCGCTAACCACAGAACTCGCGGCTCAGTCGACCGTCGCCGTCCATACAGAATCGCGTGGATCGTCGAGCGGCGTCGTTTGGCGCGCCGGTATTGTCGTCACGGCCGAGCATGCTCTGCGCCGCGACGAAGAGATTCAGGTGACCTTGCCGGATGGCCGCGTGGTCGGCGCCGAACTTCGAGGCCGCGACGGCTCGACCGACCTCGCCGTCCTGAAGTGCGCGGAAGCCTCAGCCGGCACCGCAAAATTCGGCGCCGTGGAATCTTTGAAGCCCGGTCATCTCACCTTGATCGTCGGTCGCACTCGGGCAAGCGGCCCGGTCGCGGCCCTCGGCGTTGTCAGCCTGGTGGCAACCGCGCGCCGCTCGTGGACCGGCGCGTCGTTCACTCCCTACGTACGCCTGGACGTAGGCTTGCAGCCAACCGCAGTTGGAGGCGCAGTCGTGGACGCACCAGGAAACGTCCTGGGAGTCGTGACGCCACGCTTCGCGCGCTTTGGCGCGATGGTCATTCCACCCGTTCACATCAACCGCGTCGTGGATACCCTGCTCGAGAAGGGCCGCATCCCGCGCGGCTATCTGGGCATCGGCTTCGAGACGGTACGCTTGCCCGAGGCGCTGCGCAATTCGCTCGAAACCAAGGAAAAAACCGCCGTAATCATTCTCGAAATCGAACCGGGAAGCCCGGCACACAAAGCGGGAATGATGATCGGCGACATTCTCGTTTCGCTGGCCGGCCAAAGCGTCGCGCGCTTCGAAGACGTGCAGTCCCACCTGCAGCCGGAAAATATCGGCAAAGCACTCGCCGCAAAGATTGTGCGTGGTGGCGCGGCCCAGGAAGTGAGCATCGCGGTGGCCGAGCGTCCGCGCGGAGACAACTGACATGAGCATCCCTGGTTTCGGCGAAGTCGCAGAACAGCTTCGCCGCTCCACGGTGCTCATCGAGGCAAGCGACCGTGGAAGCGGCTCAGGCGTCATTTGGGGCGGAGATGGACTGATTGTCACCAACGCCCATGTGGCGCGCCGGTCGCAGGCCCGCGTCGAACTCTGGGACGGTCGTGAACTCACTGCTGCCATCACGTCGCGCGATCCGCAGCTGGACCTGGCTGCGCTTCGCATCAGCGCGAATGATTTGCCTCAAGCGAGTTCTGCGGATTCTTCTAAACTTCGGCCGGGGGAACTCGCCATCGCTATCGGCAACCCGCTTGGTTTTGTCGGAGCGCTCACCACGGGAGTCATCCACGCGGTAGGACCGCTCGGCGGCATTGGTTCGCGGACCTGGGTGCAAGCCAACGTGCGCCTCGCTCCGGGGAATTCGGGCGGCCCGCTAGCCGACGCGCGCGGCCGCGTGATTGGCATCAACACCATGGTGGTGGGCCGACTGGCGCTCGCGATACCGAGCAACGCCGTCCATCAATTCCTCTTTGCCGGTCCACGTGGCGCCTGGCTCGGCGTGACGCTCGATTCTGTGCGCGTATCGAGCGCGAATGCGCACACCTTCGGACTGCTCATTCTTGAAGTGGAACCGGGCAGTCCGGCGGCGCGTGCGTCGCTCTTGCCCGGCGACATTCTGCTAGGTACGGAAGAGCATCCGTTCCATTCTGCCAGGGACTTGGCCCGTTCTCTCGAAGGCAGTGGCCCACGGCTCCTGCGCCTGGAATTCTTGCGTGGCGATTATGGGCGAGTTCGCCGCGTCGCCGTGCAGATTGGTGAACCGCTTGGAGAAAGGAGTTCGGTCGCCGCGTGATTCGCGTGTTTATCGTGGCTCGGTCCCCTCTTGCTCGCGGGGGACTCGAGAATCTGTTGGCTACGCGCGGCGCTTCTGTTGTCGGCAGGAGCGCGAGCTTCGGATCCCTGTTCGAACAAATCGTCGATGTGGAACCGGACGTCGTCTTGGTGGATGCATCGGGTGACAACGCCGAAGCTCTATTGGACGCTCTCGTCAGTTCGAATTTGGCCGCCGAAACGACCGTGATGCTGTTGAGCAATCATCCCCGTCCCGGGTGGACCGCGGAAGCTCTTCGAGCAGGGGTTCGCGCGATCCTTCCTTCGGAAGTCTCCCCAGACCAGTTGGCGGCCGCGCTAGAAGCCGCAATGGCCGGGCTGGTCGTGGTGCATCCGTCGGAAATCGCAGTAGCTCTGCCGGCGCCTTCGGCGGCCTCGTCCCCTCTCGCGGAGCTCGCGGAACCTCTCACGCCTCGCGAGCGGGAAGTACTCGAAATGCTTGCCAGCGGCAGCGTCAATAAGGAAATCGCCGCCAAGCTTTCCATCTCTGAACACACCGTCAAGTTTCACGTCGCCTCCATCCTCGGCAAGCTGGGTGCAGCCACTCGCACCGAAGCCGTTTCCCTTGGGTTTCGCCGCGGCCTCGTCCTGCTTTGATTCGCGCTGTCGTGAGGGACTCCGGCGCGATGCTTAATCCGCCAGCCGCCGCTGGGTTTTCTTTCTCCCCGCGAGGATGATAAATTGAGACTTCCATGCGCACCCTGGAGCAAACCACTCAGGAAGTCCTGGATCTGGCCTCGAAGCACTTCAACGTGCCGGCGGGCTCGCTCGCCCCGGAAGACGATTTTTTCAAGAAGCTCGGCATTGATAGTCTCGCTACGCTCGAGATGCTGAGCCGCCTCGAAAATCATTTTGGCATTGAATTGCCCGACTACGAAGTGCAAGGCGTAAGCGACTTCCGCACGCTGGCCTCGAGGATTCAGTCCCGCCTGTAATGCTGGACCTTTCCAAATACCAGTCCATCGGCGCGGCTCTCGAAGATGCGCTGGATCAATTCTCAAACGAAGTCTGCCTCATTGAATCCGACCGCGAGCGAGAAAAAGAGCGCCTCACCTACCGGGACTTCAAAGCGCGCGCCCACCCGCTCGCGAAGGCGCTCGAAGACACGGGCTTCGGCGCGGGCCATCGCGCCAGCATCATCATGACGAATCAGTCCAAGTGGCTGATTTCCGCTTATGCCGTTTTTTTTGCTGGCGGCGTGCTGGTTCCGCTGGACTACAAGCTCACGCCGGACGAACAATGGGAATTGCTCAAGCATTCTGGCGCAAATGCCCTGATCACCGAATATCCAATCTGGCGCCAATTGAGCGTGGCCGAGGGCCGCTCCACAGCCACGAATGTGAAGACTGTCTTGGTGACCGAAGCGCCCCCGAGCGCCGATCTCCGAGGCGCCGAGCGATGGGAAGAGTTCGAGGGGAGCGGCGAACCAGCCTTCGTTCCGCGCACACGCCAGGACGTGGCTTGCATCGTCTATTCTTCCGGCACCGGCGGCCGTCCCAAAGGCTGCCTGCTGACGCACGAGAATTACCTCGAACAGTGCGTTGCGCTCACTTCGATCTATCCTTTTTCGCCGGGCGTTCGTTACCTCAGCATCCTGCCGACGAATCACGCCATTGACTTCATGGTGGGCTTCTTCGGGCCTTTCATTTGCGGAGCAGCGGTCGTGCATTTGCGCACGTTGCGGCCGGAATATGTCCGCGAGGCGTTTTCAAAATATAAGATCACCTATGTCAGCCTGGTTCCACTCGTCCTGAAAAATCTGCAAAAAGGCTTAGAGGCGCGCTTCGACGAGCTTCCCTCCGTCAAACGCAAAATGTTTAACGCACTGGTGGCCGTGAACAAAGACCGTAGCCATTGGCAACCGGGATCCCGAGATCGTAGAAGAATTGCAGCGTGGGCGGCTCGCTCTCAGCCGCCGCTTGCTCAAGGAAGTTCACCATGCTTTCGGCGGCGAGCTGCGCGCCATCATCGTTGGAGGTGCCTTCACCGAGCCGCCCACGCTGCAATTCTTCTACGATCTCGGGATCCCGGTTGCCAATGGCTACGGTCTTACCGAGACAGTTGTTGCCGTCACCGTCAACGACCTCCAGCCCTTCCGAGCTGACACGGTTGGTAAGCCCCTTCCCGGGATGGAGGTGCGCATCGTCCATCCGACAGCCGACGGCGTTGGCGAGGTTGCCGTTCGCGGCAAAACCATCATGTCCGGCTACCTCAACGAACCGGAGCTCACCGCCGAGACCATCGTAGACGGATGGCTGATGACCGGCGATCTCGGCCGTTTTGATGCCGCCGGCCACTTGCAACTTTTCGGCCGTAAGAAAAATATGATTGTTACCGAGGAAGGCAAAAACATCTATCCGGAGGATATCGAGGCGGTCTTCGACGGTCTTCCCGTCAAGGAATTCTGCATCTTTGCCGCCAACTATATCTGGCCGCAACGCTCGATGGTCGGCGAGCAGCTGCTGCTTGCGCTCCATCTCGAGCCCAGCCAGACTTACACGGAAGAACTCCGCCAAGATATTTCCGCGCGCAACGGCAAGCTCTTGAATTACAAGCGCATTCACGGCGTAGTTCTCTACGACGAGGATTTTCCGCGCACTGCTTCGCTGAAGATAAAAAGAAACGCGCTTCGAGAGCAGCTAGCGAAGCTCGACCGTGCCACCGCTGTTCTGCTCTTGTAGTGCGGTTGGGCGCGGACGCTTTCGGTTGAGAATATAGGACCTCATTGAAACAGAACTTTTTCGCTATCGTCAACCCCGCCGCCGGTGGCGGCCGCTCGGCCAAGCTCGCCGGGCCGGCGCTCGCTGGCCTTCGGGAGAAAGGGCTGAAGATCGACGTCCTTCGCTCGACGGGCCCGGGCCATGCCGTCGAGCTTGCCCGCGAAGCCTACGAACAGGGATATCGCC
>Ga0207132_1079_pt1 | contig 21202 bp, 17 predicted proteins | sample Alteio_BWMinHeat_14_FD_153554 | JGI IMG/M metagenome (GOLD analysis project Ga0207132, IMG submission 153554) | Enriched cells from forest soil in Barre Woods Harvard Forest LTER site, Petersham, Massachusetts, United States -... | ecosystem: Environmental > Terrestrial > Soil > Temperate forest >...
GACCGATTGGACAATTGGGATAGTATTACAGGCTTCATTACGCGCCGCAACCGAAATGACCAAGATTTATCTCAACAATGATCAATGTGATGTTCTGAAAAAGATCAATACCCCAGTGCTGCTGCTGCACGGCGAAAAAGATATAAATGCCCCTGTTGATACTACTGCCAAACAATTTCACAAGTTATTAAGAAATAGTGAACTTAAGGTTTATGCCGACCAGCCACATGGCATGTATATCAGCAGTGCAACAATATTTACTCAGGATATTGTCGATTTTATAAACAGGCCATGAAAAATTTAATCATGGTGGCCGTTTTAGTTACAACCGGCTATGGCGGCCCACAACACAGCGAGGAAATAAATTTTATAAATATTAACCAACCTAATAAAAAACAAATGAAAAATGATGCTAAAAGCGTAGTTATGGATTTTTTAACTGCCGTACAACAGGGTGATAATGGCAAGATCGATTCACTATTGAGCGATAAAATTGAGTGGATTCAGCCGGGTAATAACCGGGTATCCGGATTGAAAAGATCCAAACCCGAAGTGTTTCAAATGGTGGCGAAGATGTTTGAGCTATCGGCGAACACGCTGAAATTGACACAAATTAAATCAATAAGCGTGAACGCCAACCGCGTAGCCTGCGTGGTGCATTGGAATGGCACACAGCCTCCGGGGGGTGTTTTAGATGTGGACAACATCGACGTGTACACGGTGGAACACGGTCAGATTGCTGAAGCTGAAGTATTCTCGGCCAATCTTGCCGATGAGGATAAATTTTGGGGGAATTGATTTTTACAAAGCTTTGGAACCAAGCCGAACTTCTTTTAGCCTGCAAGTGATGTTCTTGCAGGCTAACCTACCCGAATTCGCATTAACATTTTTTTAGTCACAAAAATGAAAAACAATCACAAATTCAGCCGAACAACTGCATTATTTCTATTGATATGCTTGTTTTGTTCAACTGTTGCGGCGCAGGCTAAAAGGAAGCCCCCCCCAATTAGGTAAAAACAGCATAAAGCAGGTTATGGCGACTATGACCTTGCAGGAAAAAGCAAAACTGGTGGTGGGCATGGGCTTTAAAATGCCCGGCATGCCCTCACCTGCTAAAGGCGAAAAGCCAAAACCCATTGATATTGGCGGCTTTATTTTGCCGCCGACCGACCCTGGTGCATATGATATCCCCGAGAAAGTTCCTGGTGCGGCGGGCCGCACCCATGCCATTCCTCGCCTGGGTATCCCTTCGATAACCTTTTCGGATGGACCTGCGGGTTTAAAGATCGATCCCATCCGACCGAACGACAAAAACACATATTATGCTACCGCTTTCCCGGTTGCGACTTTGTTGGCTTCATCGTGGGATACGACGCTGGTTAAAAAAGTAGGTACTGCGTTCGGTAACGAAGCACATGAGTATGGTGTTGACATTGTCTTAGCCCCGGCCCTTAATATACAGCGTAATCCACTGGGTGGAAGGAATTTTGAATATTATTCAGAAGACCCGCTAATATCGGGACGTATGACAGCCGCTATGGTAAAAGGTATTCAAAGTAATGGCGTGGGGACATCGATAAAACATTTTGCAGCAAATAACCAGGAAACCAACCGGATGCAGGTAAATACCGTTGTGAGCGAAAGAGCGATGAGGGAAATATACCTAAAAGGATTTGAGATGGCAGTAAAATTAGCGCAGCCATGGACAGTGATGTCCTCCTATAATAAAATAAACGGCATTTACACGTCCGAAAGAAGAGATCTTATAACCGGCATTTTGAAAGGAGAATGGGGGTTCAAAGGCTTCGTGATGACCGATTTTATGGGCGGTCGCGACGCTATTGCGCAAATGAACGCAGGTAATGACTGGCTGTTGCCCGGTTCCCCCGATCAATCGGATGCCATAGTAGCGGCGGTAAAAGCGGGCACTTTAAGTATCAGCCAATTGGACGCCAATGTGGCGAGAATATTAAATATCATACTTAAAACCCCAGTCTTTAAGGGATACAAATACTCGAACAAGCCCGACCTGGAGGGTCATGCCAAAGTTTCGCGCAAGGCGGCGTCTGAAGGCATGGTACTGTTGAAAAATGAAGACGAAGCCCTTCCGCTTGCCTCCGGGAAAAGACTGGCGCTGTTTGGGAACACATCCTATGATATTATTGCGGGGGGCACGGGCAGTGGCACTGTAAATAAGGCATACACTATATCATTATTGCAAGGCTTGAGCAATGTAGGGTACAAAGTGCAGAAACAGCTGGCAAATAGCTATATCGATTACCTGGCAGATGCGAAGGCGAAGCAGCCAAAAAATGTCCCTTTTTTTATTATCCCGTCGGCCATCCCTGAAATGGACATGACCGGAGCCATTGACAGGGATGCTGATAGTGCTGATGCCGCTGTGATCACTATCGGCAGAAGTGGAGGTGAATGGGCGGACCGTAAGGTGGAAAACGATTTCACTTTAACAGAAGCTGAAAAACGTCTTATTAACGGCGTGTCAAACGCTTTCCACGCCAAAGGTAAAAAAGTGGTGGTTATTTTAAATATTGGCGGAGTGATTGAAACGGCCAGCTGGCGCGATAAAGTCGATGGTATTTTGCTGGCCTGGCAACCTGGCCAGGAAGCGGGCAATGCCATCGCAGACGTTCTAACCGGCAAAGTAAACCCATCAGGTAAATTGGCAACCACTTTCCCGGTTGACTACCCGGACGTGCCTTCGGCGAAAAACTTTCCGGGCAGGGACCTGCCTTTGCCACCGGGGCAAACAGTCAACCCTATGCTTGGCAGGCCGGCAGAAGTTAATTACCGGGAAGGCATTTACGTTGGCTACCGCTTTTATGATTCCTTTAGGATAAAGCCGGCTTACGAATTCGGCTACGGCTTATCGTACACCAAATTTGAGCCGAGCGATGTGAAGGCAAGTTCGGCTAATTTCACAAACGGCATTACGATTAAAGTCGCCATAAAAAATACCGGTAAGGTTGCGGGAAAGGAAGTTGTTCAGCTTTATTTGAGCGCGCCAAACCAAACCCTCGACAAACCTGAACAGGAATTAAAAGGTTTCGCCAAGACTGTGTTATTGGCGCCCGGTCAATCGCAAATTTTAGCATTCAGGTTAAATGCAGCCGATTTGGCTTCTTTCAATACCAATAGATCGGCCTGGATAGCTGATGCAGGCGACTACAAAGTCAAGATCGGCATTTCATCAAGAGATATAGCAAAAACCGTTTCCTTTAAACTTACAAAAGAAATTGTTACCGAAAAAACACGTAGATCACTTACACCTGAGTTTGCAATTGATGAATTGACCGATAGATAAAACTGCGTCAGAAAAAACGCACAGCGCCAAAGGAACAACAAAATTAAAAAAATTAAAACGTTCCTTCACTCCACAACGCCTTAAATGAAATAACAGCGGTCTTGATTTTTATATTGGCTCCTGGCTTACTTGATTCGATGTATGCACGGCGCACACAATATCGATAAGTACAATGTTGAAAATGGTCGGATTGCCGGCTACCGGCGGTGAAATGTTTTATGCGAATCCTGGCGGCAGGCAGCTTTGGAAGATAAATGAAATTCTAAAAACGAGGCGAATATTAAAACAGTCCCGGCACAAAGCCAGGGACTGTTCTTTTTTTAAAACGAGTACTGCATGGTCGTTTTAGTTATCTTTAAATTGCCCCAGATGAGTGTGTTTAAAGCTATCTGAATACTTTAAGCCATAACCGAATATCCTGTCCATCGAGCTATGCCCCAACAATATTAATCCGGCGAATTGGAGATCGGGGTTACTTGTATATAAACCTGTCAGGCCAACAATTAACGCAATTCCCAGGTGATGAAATATATTATAAATAATAGCGCCGATACGCGCATTGATGATGTAGCCCAGCATACTTAAATCAGGAGCCAAAATCCATATAAAGAATGTCCAGTAACTAAAGCCTAATTTTAAACTTAACAGATAGCAAGCCACTAACTTGAGCACTTCTTCTGATTTCAGAATTGTTTTCATTAAACTTTCAGCAAATAAAATATACAGTACTCAAACTGCAGTTCCAAATGGTTGGTGAAATCCGGATGGATATAATTATCAATTTCTTCAAACCGACTTAAATTCCATATCATTTCGATAAAATCAACGATCAGCGTCTTTTTTCAGTAGCGTGTCCATCTTGTTGTGTGCGTTATTAAAACGCCCTGTCAGGCAATTTTATTCACCACTTTGATTTTACCTCTTTAAGGTTGCAAAAAAGGCCCACATATCTTCCGCTAATGGCTTAGGGTCTTCCAATGCTGCAAAGTGCCCGCCATGCGGCAGTATCGTATAGCGTTGCACGTTTAGGCTCAACTCGGCCAAGTCCTTCGGAGGCACCGGGGTGAGGTCTCCGGGCGGTAGCGCAAGCGCTACGGGGACCGCAATTTTCGTGCCCGGAGCGATAGAAGGATTACGGCCTTCAAGTGCATAACCGTAGATTGCGGTACCACCCAGGTCCGACACCCAATAAAGCATGATATTGGTCAGGAGTTCGTCCTTCGTAAAGCTCTTTTCAACATCGCCGCCGCAATCACTCCAATCCCTGAACTTTTCAATAATCAGCGACGCAATACCGACAGGCGAATCCGCCAGACCATAATTAAATGTTAATGGCTTGGTCATTAACATGGAAACGTAAGCGCCCACCGGCTGAAACCTTTGCTGAAGGGTAGTCAGGAACTCCTGGCTGGCTTTGGAGAGTTTTGAAGGGTCGGGCACAAAGGTATTGTGATAGCCAATATCGGTGAGATGAAGCCCGATGATCGCATCCGGATTGATGGTGGCCAGGATCTGAGAGGTAACGCCGCCGCCGTCTCCGCCTGCCGCAGCAAACTTTTTATAGCCAAGCACTTCCGTCATAAGTTTCATTAGCAATTTTCCGGTCGTTTTTAGCAGCGGCCCCTGGTCAACCGGTATATTATCCGAAAATCCCGCCCCCAAAGATGGAACAATCACGTCAAACGAATCGTTCGGATCGCCGCCATATTTTGCAGGGTCGGTAAGCATCGGGATCAGCTTTTCATAGCGGTAAAATGAATCCGGCCAACCGTGTATAAGAATAATCGGCGTTGGGTTTGGCCCTTTGCCGTGCTCGTAAATAAAATGAATATTAACACCATCAACCTCGGCCTTAAACTGGTGAAAGGTGTTCAATTTAGCCTCTTGCTTGCGCCAATCATATTGGTTGAGCCAGTAGCTGGTAAGTTCTTTCATATAAGCCAGGTTGCTGCCATAACTCCAGCCTGAGCTTTTGATCTCTGTCGGCCAGCGGGTTTGTTTTAACCTCGCATGAAGATCGTCAAGGATACTTTGCGGGATGTCAATTTTAAATGGTTTTAGCTTTTTCATATTTTCCTGGTACTTGTTGGCGGTTTGTGCTGATAGGGAGCCTGAAAAAAGGCTTGTAATTACTGTTAAGATGATAAGCTTTTTCATTGTCTGTGATTTAATAATTAATGTCATAAACGGGTAATAACAACTCCGTGTTAACATGTATTCTTTGCGTAACATTCGGTTGCAGCGCCAGAAGAAAACAAATGTTCAATGAAATCCGGATGGATATAATTATCGATTTCTTCAAACCGACCTAAATTCTTTATCATTTCGACAAAATCGACGATCAGCACCTTTTTTCTGTAATGTTTCCACCTTATTCAACAACTGTACCTGGGTAATCAACATTTTCTCATTTTTTTTTCGCTCCGGCAGAAATCGGTGCATCGCTATTAAACATATCACGGTACATTTTCCAGCCGCTTCCGGTTTTCTTCCATACAACCAAGTATTTCCCTTTTCCCAATGAGGCGTTGTTAACGTCGAACATTTCGTAATTACCTTGCTCGGTAACGTATTGATCGGTTAATCCAAACACGCCCGCAGTTGTAAATACAATATTCCGGATACCTATTTTATAACCGAATTTATAAAAAGCCAGGATGCCGGTTTGATCGCATAACGCGGGTGAGTTAGCTGGCATAATACAGGCGTCACTACTGTAACAGTTAAGTAATAATGACGAATCTCCTTTTGCGAAAGCATTTCCATAGGCCACATTAATTACGTGTAAAGCTGATTTCACCCTGGCTGTATCCACGCCGCTTGTTATAAAAGAATTCGCTTTAGCTTTTTGGCCGATAATAATTGAAAGTGTCACTATCAACAGTTTTAAAGATGTTTTTTTCATTTACGTTTAATTTAATCAATGTAAAAGTTAAGATTAGCAGGTTACAATCATTATCAAATGATCGGAACTTCATTTATTTTTATGTTTTTGCGCTTGTCAAAAGCACTTGTTAACGTAACCGGGTTTAATTGCTGATGCGTTCCAGCATTGCTGTAAAATTTGTCTCCCAGGTTTTTCCGCCGTCTGTCGAGAATGCCTGCTCAAATTTGTGGGTGTTCGGCGCGATCCCTGACCAAATGCCCCGTGTAAGGATCGACCGGCCGTTAAAAGTATCTTGCCCGTAAAACTCACCACGTCCATGTCTAAACCCGCCGATAATGGGAGGTTCCAGCGTACCGCCTGTGCTGTTTGCAAATGTTTGGCTCCATTGACGTGATTGCGGGTCATACAGAAACAGGGTCATTCCCTCCCAATGGCCATTTGTGCCATCAGCTTCGATCTCCTCTATTTGCGCCCGTCCATCCCAAAGTTTCCGGGTGGTAACGGTGCCCTCAAGTTTTATCCAGGTAGTTGACCCGCTCAGCGGATGTTGCAAGCGCATGATGTGGGTTTTCCAGGTACCAATGTTGAAATCAAAATCGTGCTGACCATCTCTATTGTCAGCGGAATCTTGAATGGTAGTATCGGGCTTGGAATTTTGTGCAAACCCATTGAGGGGGACGATGCCGGCGATCAAAACAAAGGCAAGCGTTGTAATTTTTAATAAAGATTTAGATTTTTTGAGCATAAGTATTAATTTTTTTGATGATTGGAAACGTACGCCTTTTCAGTTTGGGCCTTTGTCGTATTAAGCATATCCCTCATCCATGCCTTATGCGTATTGTCAATATATTTTTGAATAAAAAAGCGCGACACGAGGTTTTTTTGATGAAAAGAATAAGTCCATTTTACAATCGTCTTATCCTTATTTAGAGCACTATATACAAACGCTCCCCTGGCCTTGTATACAAACCATTTCAGAGGCAGTGAAGGTTTGGTCAACTCATACTCGAATTTATGCGGCCCCTGTATTACCCTGATACTTTCAACAAGGGTGTCGCCCGTCGAAAAATATATAACTCGTGAGTCTCCTGCTTTTGAAAAATCACCTTTCACAAATTTAGTCCTGGTTATTTCCGGCAGATCATCATATTTCCTGTCTCTGGCAACGCCTTTAAAATCAAGGTTTCCGGCTAAAGTCCACGTGTCAGCAAGCGGTGCGATAATGGTGTCTGAAATGGTAATTTTAACCCATTTTTCTGGGTCTAAATTTTGAGATAGGGGGAAGAAGCCTATTATAATTATTACTGCAATAACTGCTAACGAAGTATAAATGATCTTTTTCTGTCTGCTCATGTCTTTCAATTTACTATTAAGTTTGTCGAATTGATGGTATTGGTTGAATCACTAACAGTTCTGTTATGGTCTACCCAAAAGCCAAGCAACACGTATAACCATAAAACCTGGGTGCTCCAGCCTATTGCAGCCACAGATGCCGGAGGAGGTGACATAAGGCCTGCTGAATGCCCAATCAACAGCAGCGCTGCCATCAGCCAAAACCCCCATTTACCGGCCGCATTCTTTGCCCTGGTTGTGCGCAGATAAAATACTGTGCCCGTAACAAAAAGGGCACCTTCGATTAGCGCTGTCAACAAAGGCCAGTTCCACAAACCTAATCCAACCTTCGGAGACTCTCCGGGATACAAAGGAAGATCAGGAATATGTACTATTAAATCAAGAATCCAATGGCTAAATACGCATATCCCTAAAACTACAGCAGTTCGCAAATCCTTTTTTACCAGCCAATAAATCAATCCAAAGCAGGATGCCCACAAAAGGGAAATCAAAAGGCTATGAGTGAACGGATAATAAATAAAATCGAGCGGAAATTTTGTATTCCCGGGCTGAATGCCCACCTTTTCCACTTTCAGTAATAACAAATCAGGCCATAACAAATCGGCAAATTGAACTGCGATAAAAATTAGCCCGAGAGATGCTTTTGGCGCATATTTTTTAGCGCCTAACCCAAAGCCAAAATGACCTATTACCATGTTTTTGAAAAATTTACTTTTCTTATCAGCAAAAAAAGCATTTCTAAAAAATTCTATTTTGTATAAATGCGACAATTTTAAAATTCATTTGAAGGAATCCGGGTATTTTTCATTAAACATTCACTACAGCAGCTTTTAAAGTCTCCCTGTTTTCATTTCTTGTCAATTGGCAAGCCTTATGATTGCCCATCTCTTTTATTTTGTGCATAAAAATATCCCATGCATCCAACCAATAACAACTGTTCTGCTCCAGGTATTATTTCGGCAAAAGAATGGTTTAGTACTGGTGAGCGGTTACCTTATGATACTGCAGCGAAATGCATAATTGGCGCGAGCGAAGCTGCACAGTTAAAGTATTTGTGTATTTTCAATAAACTCGTTACTTATTCAAAGCAAAACCAAGGTGGGGTAGTTTCTTTTCTGCCAGGCTTTCCGTCCGGTTCTTATGATTGGGCTAAAATCGATGCTTTGATAGAAAATCAGCATCCGCTTAATCGATTGTATGTGGAATATATTGGGCAGGGTGAATCGGACAAACCTGAAAACTACCCTTACTCAACCTTTGAAAGGGCCGACCTGGTCGAGGCGCTGTGGAATTATCATCATATTGATTCCACCGTCATCGTAACATTTGACTATTCTTCTTTAGTAGCCATCGAACTACTACGAAGGCAGCAAGAAAAAACAGCAAATGGAATAAAACCATCAACCGTCATTACCAAAGTATTGCTTATCAATGGCGGGTATTTTGCAGACGGTCACTCTCATCCAATATTTACGACTCCCTTGCTTAAAACAAGATTTGGGAAAAGAGGTACCATAAAAGCACAAACTTCAGATTTTGCCTTCAATGGAATGATTAAAGGAATGTGGTCTAAAAAATACCAGGTCACCGAAGCCGAACTGGCCGAAGTACGGGATGCTGTCAGAAGAAGAAACGGCGTGCTCTTTCTTCACTACGCCGCCGGTTTTGTAGATGAACATAAGGCAAATCGCGAACGCCTGAATTTGCTTCCTATTGTTGACAAAATGCATCATGATGTTTCGTTTCATATTGTAGGAAGCGACAAAGATCAGTTTGAGCCCAAACAGGTAAAACTGGCAAAGGAGCGACTAAGTAAGTATGGAGTGAGTATCGAGGTTGTACCGGGCGGACACATGATCACAATGGAGCAGCCACAATTAATAGCTGATCGGATTTTGGCAATAGCTGAATAATCTTTGAGCGATATTCTTTTCAGATACGCGGGGTATCTGGCGCCTCTGCAAATGCCTATTTTGAAAAAACCTTATCGTTCCTTCTAAAACATGACTTGCCAACTTTACAGCTGACTTACCAATTCTGCTATCCTGTTGGAAATTCCTACTTCGTTATCATACCAGGCTACAACCTTTACCAGTTTATTGATAGTCTTGGTGAGATTGCCATCAACAATTGACGAGTGTGTGTTGCCAAGAATATCTGAGGACACATAAGGTTCTTCTGTATACTCAAGGATGCCTTTTAGCGAGTTCTCAGCATAATGTTTAAACAAGTGGTTTAGGTCGGCAACGGATACTTCTTTCTTCAGGTTAATCGACAAATCCACTATCGATGCGTCGATTACAGGCACGCGGTACGAATAGCCGTCCAATTTTCCTTTTAAGTTTGGCAATACCTCGCCTATCGCTTTTGCTGCGCCAGTGGTGGTTGGAATGATAGAATAAGATGCGGCGCGTGCCCGCCTGAGGTCCTTGTGAGGCGCATCCTGCAGGTTTTGATCGGCGGTAAATGCATGAACGGTGACCATATAACCGGATTCGACACCAAATTCTTTGTCCAGTATGTATAGAATCGGAGCGATACAGCCAGTCGTACAGGATGCGGTTGAATAAACTAAATCATCGGCTATGAGTTCGTTATTAACGCCTCGGACGATTGTTTTTACGCCACCGGAAGCGGGCGCCGTAATCAATACTTTTTTTGCGCCTGCATTGACATGGGCAATTGCCGTGGTTTTATCTGTAAACCGCCCGGTCGACTCTATAACAATATCAACGTCCAAATCTTTCCATGGGAGCTTTTCAGGGTCTCTTTCACTCAACATCAGTATCCGCTTTCCATTTACTACTATGGCATTTGCGTCGGCGGTTACCTCGCCTGGAAAGCGTCCGTGAGCGGTGTCATATTTAAACAGATGGGTTAATGTTTTGATATCGGTTAAATCATTTACTGCTACAACTTCTATTTCCGGCTTGTTTTGTAAAGCGCGGAGTGTCATTCTGCCTATACGGCCGAACCCGTTAATTGCGATTTTCATTTTGTTTATTTTAATTCGTTTGGTATAAATTTGGCCGGACAACATCGCCGGCGCCAGCCACTTTAAGCGATGTCCGGAATGCCCGGCGATAATCGGAAGGTGTTGTCATTAAATGTCTCAAAAACGTCCTTCTCATTGAAACTAAGCCGCCTAAGCCGCATTTTTCAGCAATGGTTTCCAGAGGGATGTCGGTGTCTTCCAAATACTTGCGTGCCATTTCTACCCTTAGCTTTTCAATAAATTTGGCCGGCGGCACACCTGTTTGCTTATGAAAAACGCGTGTAAAATTCCTTGGACTCATGTTTAAATGCTCCGCAACCCGCACGACATCCAACGGTTCATGCAGGTTTTCAATAAACCAAGCCTGTAATTTCCCGGCGATGTTTGAACTTTCGTAAACCGGCAGCAGGTTACCGAATTGAACCTGGAAACCGGGCCTGCTTAAATAAAAAACCAGCTTGCGGGCTACCTGTATGGCGATGTCTTTTCCATGATCTTCCTCTACCAGGGCAAGTGCAAGGTCAATCCCGGACGATACACCACCCGACGTGTATATATGCCCATCAGAAGTATAAAAGGCGGTATTGTTCACGTCAACAAGCGGATATTCCTTCTTTAGTCTTTCACTTAATTGCCAATGTGTTGTTGCTTTTTTCCCGTTTAACAACCCAGCCTCGGCTAATACAAATGCCCCTCCGCAAACTGACCCGACCCGGCGTATGGTATTTTCATTTATGAATGATAACCAATTATAAAAATCGCTGTATTCCGGTTTTTTTAGGGCGTGAAAATCATTGCCGGCAACTATCAGCGTATCAATTGGCGTTTTAATCTCCATAGCACAATATTGACAAACTATCGCCATTCCATTTGAGCCGCTAACTTTTTTGTTCATGGTCGGAGATACAATCAAAACATCGTAACCCGCTTTGGATCCGGATAGGCTCAAACATTTATCGGCATTGGTGAAAACATCAGCCGGGCCAGCAAAATTGAGGAGCATATTGCCAGACATTGCTACAATTACGATTTGCTTTCTTTGCTGATTATTAACGGTAATACAATCATCATAACTCACAAAACAAATTTATACCTTAAATCAATTGTCTCAAAGGACATAAATCATACATTTTAGGCCAACCAACAACTTTATCACAAAACCGCTCTTGTCAGCTTTCCTGAGAACTGGCTGCGGAAACTTTGGCTCCTGATTGGCAGTTGAAACTCACAGCCGCTCATCGTTTCTTTGCTACCTGGTTTGCCGGATCAAAAATGTTTTACGTTCTTCAAAATTGTTTTGTGCTACTGGCAAAACGATTGCTTTAAATAGACTGCTTAACGGTTCAGGATGGAGTGCAGGCTTTTGTGCCTTTATATTGTAGTAGACAAATTTCGTCCAAAGGATTGCTTTCAGTTCAGTCATCGCCTCATCCCACATACGCATCTCTACAACAAGGCTTCTTGATGTTTCTTCGATAAGTTGGGAGTCAATTACAATTGATTCGCCCATGTTGGCCGGCTTCACATAGCAGATTTGATTGCTCGAAACGAGCCACACGAAGCCGCCGTCGTTCATGTTACCGAAGACGTCCAAATTGTAAGCATCTAATAGCTGGTCCTCCCTTGCGTTTAAAAAATAATCCAAATAACGGGTGTTATATAAATGATTAAACGGGTCGCAGTCTTGAAAGCGCACTTTAACTTTTGATTGAAGTATGTTTTTCACGTATTGTCAATATTAAATTATTATTCAGTTTTATTCTTTTAGCAGATTTGCCCGTCAATTAATATATCACAAATCTTTTTAGTGCCGCAATGGTGATTGAATGCAATTTCTCGTGAAATGACAGGAACTCCAGACCATCATCGATGTTAGTCACCTTAGTGCCTAAACGTGTCGACCAAGCGGTATAATTGCCAAAGATACTGTTGTTGTAATCCGTTTCTAATTGGTCTAATGTGATAACCAGTAATTGTTTTATATGTGCGATGCCATCCTCGCTAAAAATCCCATCCGGTTTGGAACCCGACCTAAACTTTTCCCAAAAATCTTCGCTTATCAATAGTGACAAGCCGGCTTTATTGTAACATATTCCTTGTTGCACGGCGATCAAGTGTCCCATATTCCAGCCAACATTGTTGTTGAACCCCTTTGGAATTTGGTTAAATTGTTCGATGCTAAGGTCTTTTACCTCTTCAAGCAGCAAAGATCTCGTATTTCTTATTGTTTCAATTGGCGTTATCATGGTTATCAACGACAGGACTTGAGTACGTTGATATATTTAACTTAACAGGGTAAAAATCAAGAATAGCCCGGCAAAATTTCTTGTCATATGATAAGAAATTTAATTATTTTTTCGCTTTTGCAAATTCCATTTGCAATGCTGCAAAACAAAAAAAGCCTCGCCCGTTTTCAACGGGTAAGGCTTGTATTTCTTTAGTCGCCTTGACAGGACAATTTTCGAACCACTTTTTACAGGATTTGAAGAAGTTAGCTGGTTGATTATCAGACATCTTTTAACATAAATATTTTATGAATAAAGAACGGGTCACGGTTAGTCGAAAGCGAACAGCCGGCTGTTCGCTTTTATTACAAAAGTAATTTTCATTTTTGAACAGTTTTCTGACAGTCAAATAGTTATGTATTTGGAACAATGATTGAAGAAATTGATTTACTTGAGACCCTATTTTTTTCATATCAGCCTGTATGACCTCGCCTCCCTGGGAACTCTGTTCGCGGGGCTGACGCTTGCGCTGCTTTTAGGATTCGGAAAAAGGGTTGGCCAAACCGCCAACTTGTTTTTAGGTTCGGCCTTAGCCGTAACCGTGTTGAAGACCGGTGGGCTTACACCGTTTCTCCTGCCGGCGCTGGGTCCGCTGTTGTATTTTTATGTACAGCAGCTTACCTACCCACACCGACGGTTCCGCCGGAAAGATACACTGCATTTTTCCTTTTTACTTATAGGATATTGGATGCAGGCATGGCTGGTTTTAATTTCGGTCATGATCTATTTGTACCTGGCGCACCGGCTAATAGAGGCTTTTTATCGCAGGCTGCGGCCGGTGCTGATGGACAGGCCGCGTTTTGCATTCCGGCAGCTGGACAGGGCGTTACTCCTGCTCGGCTTATTTTGTGTGTTATCGCTGTTTAATGATACTTTCTACCTGGCTATTGCTTTTGTATTGATTGGAATGGCCGTGGAAGCGACACTGAAACCGGATAGCACTGCCCAACTGGGAATGCCAATAACTGATCGACCGGATGCAAGGGAGAAAGGCCGGCGATTAAAAGAAGCGGTAGCGGCAAATCGTCTCTACGAGGATGCAGAACTGACATTGGCCACGCTGGCGGTAAAACTAATGATCCATCCGCATGATCTGTCACGGATCATCAACGTGGGACTGGAAAGGAACTTCAGCGATTTTATCAATGAGTTCAGGGTCCGTGAAGTTGTCCGGAAAATGCAGGACCTGGCTTACAACCGTCTTACGCTGACAGGCATCGCCTATGAGTCGGGGTTCAACTCTGAAAGGACTTTCCATCGCGTTTTCAAAGAGATGACCGGCAAAACCCCTTTGGAATACAAAAATAGCCTGAGAAAAGAACTGCCAATTGATAAGTTGGCAACCGGGCCACGAATACGGCCGGTAATATTGCGTTCAGAAAGCCCGCCAACCTGGGCTCCTGTAAAATTAAAACGCAATTTTATGATAAAAAACTATTTAAAAAGCGCCGTTCGTAACATCAAAAGGCACCCGTTTATTTCATTCATCAACATATTTGGTTTAACCGTAGGGTTAACCTGCTGCTTGCTTATTTTGGGTTATGTGATCAATGAGCAAAGTTACGACCGGTCTAACAAAAACGCAGATGATATTTACCGCGTAACGCGCATCTTTTATTCGGCGCCAAATGTGGAAAGTTTACACTTAAGCGCAATAGCGCCGCCGTTTGGCCCATTATTAAAATCGGCTTTTCCGGATATTAAAGAACTAACCCGGTTAATCAACTTCGGCACGATTGTTTTTCGGTATAAAGAAAAGCTTTTTAATGAAACAAATGCTTTTATGGCCGACGAAAGTTTTTTTGATTTTTTCACCACTCCGGTTTTGCAAGGCGATCAGCACAAAGCCCTGCTCGATCCATATAGCGTTATGCTGACGCCCGAATTAGCTAAAAAATACTTCGGCGATGAGAACCCGATGGACAAAATCATCAACCTGGATTTCTTCGGTTATAAACATCCCTTTAAGGTGACGGGTATTTTCCAGCCTCTTCCGGCTAACTCGCACCTGCATCCTAACATTTTAATGTCATTCAATACGCTGAAAGATATTCCAATGGTTGGCGAAAAGGGCTTAACAGCCGATTTCGGTGACAATGCATTTGATACCTACCTGATGTTCCCGCCACATTATAACGTGCAGCACGTAGAAGCGCAGTTCCCGGAGTTTTTAAACAAATATTGCGGTGGTATTGCTAAAGGAACCAGCTTAACCCTTCAGAAACTGACTGACATTCACCTTACCTCGCACCTGGCTGATGAGATAGAGGAAAACGGCAACATTAACCGCGTTTATATTTTTTCCGCTGTTGCGCTATTCATTTTGTTTATTGCCTGCATCAACTATATGAATTTATCGACCGCACGCTCGGCGTTACGCGCCAAAGAAATAGGCATCAGAAAAGTGGTGGGTGCACAGCGCAAGGAGATCATCGCCCAGTTTTTAAGCGAGTCGGTTTTGATCTGTTGGTTTTCACTATTGCTAGCGTTTGGGTTAACAGGCTTAACGTTGCCGTTGATCGCTAGGATGTCCGGCCTGGCATTAACTATAAACAGCTTGCTAAGCTGGCAGGTGTTGGTTCCGGTACTGGCGCTTCCCTTTGTTATCGGGCTGATCAGCGGGATATATCCCGCCCTGTTTATGTCATCATTTATCCCGGTAAAAGTGCTTAAAGGGATTTTTAAAGTAAATACAAACCGTTTCTCCTTCCGGAAGGTGTTGGTTGTATTTCAGTTTTCCGTATCCATAGTACTCATCGTTGCCACTATAGTAGTTTATAAACAGCTTCAGTACATCCAGGATAAAGACCTCGGCTTTCGTAAAGATCATGTACTTACCATGGGCTACGATGGTTCGCTGATGAAGCAGTTTGACGCGTTTCGGCATGACCTGCTTAAAAATCCCGTCATCAGGCAAATCGGGCTTTCCTCGCGGATCCCTTCAGGGCATTTGATCGATTACCAGGCGGCGGCCGCTCTAGAAGGCGGGTCGTTAAAGCCGTTGACAATCAATCTTAAGGAACTGACTGTCGATGATGGGTTTATTCCTACGTTTGGTATGCAAATGGTGGCGGGAAGAAACTTTTCAAGGAACGTCAAAACCGATTCTAACAAATGGATCATCAACCAAACGACGGTTAAAACACTGGGTTGGAAAACACCACAGGACGCAGTTAATAAGCAAATCAAATATGGTGATGTTATGGGGAATGTTATCGGGGTCGTAAAGGATTTTCATTTTGAATCCCTTCATCAGGCGATCGTTCCCATGATATTTCTTTTTGGCCGGTCCCCTCATTATATGTCGATCAAAATCGACGGACGTCATGTGCAGTCCTCAATTGCTGCTATCCGGCAAACCTGGCAGCAATATCTACCCGATACGCCTTTTGATTTTTCATTTTTAGATATAAAATTTGATCAGTTATACCGTAGCGAGCAGCAGCAGGGAACCTTGTTTACCATATTCTCCTGCGTGGCCATCTTCATAGCTTGCCTCGGATTGTTTGGCTTATCTGCGTTCACTATCACTCAAAGGGTTAAAGAGATAGGGGTCCGCAAGGTGCTTGGCGCCAGCATCACTCAAATTGTGCTGGAGCTTTCAGGAGACTTTTTAAAACTAGTGATGCTTGCTGCATTGGTAGCAATACCTGCTGCTTGGTATTTGATGAATAAATGGCTGCTGGATTTTGCATCCAGAATCAGCATCAACTGGTGGATAATGGCCGCGGCTGCAATAATTGCGTTTATCATTGCGTTTGCCACCATTAGTTTTCAGTCCATAAAGGCAGCCTTGGCTAATCCGGTGAAGAGCCTTCGTTCGGAGTAACTATGAAATCCCGCTAAATTACCGAACCACACCAGGTAAAGATAGATTTACTGATTATCAAGTATTTACAAAAATAATCAATTAAAAAAATTATTAAATTTCATTATTCCCCCCGAAAGACATGGCAGGATTCGAACCAAAATATGATTGATTTACAGCAATTTACATTTTCTAACCAAAAACGATATAAAACAAAAACCGCCTTTAAATCTCTTTAAAGACGGTTTTCTTGGTATCGTCGGGGTGGCAGGATTAGCTACGCTGATCCTGGGATGGAGGGTTCCAGTAGAACTAAAGCCTTCCGCTACGCGGTTCGTCTTTTTTATTTTGCCGCTTATGCAACCCTTGTTTACGATGCTGCAAAATAAAAAAGCCTCGTTCGTTTCCAACGAACAAGGCTTTAATTATATCGGTCGGGGTGGCAGGATTAGCTGCGCTGATCCTGATAAGGGGGGTGTCTCAGTATAATTAAAGCCTTCCGCTACGCGGTTCGTCTTTTTTATTTTTCCGCTTATGCAAACCTTGTTTGCAATGCTGCAAAATAAAAAAGCCTCGTTCGTTTTCAACGAACAAGGCTTTAATTCTACTGGTCGGGGTGGCAGGACGACAACTATTTTCTGTAATTATCTGATCTTCAATATACAAAAACAACGTTCCTCAAATCAGGTGTTTGAATCGGTAATCCTACCCTTTTGAGTAAAACAAATTTACTTAAATAGCAATAAATCAACAAGTTTTCAGCTATATTTTTTTCAATGCAAAGCGAAATTATGCGGGTTTTAGGTTCACACGCCCACCTGGGCTCGAACCAGGGACCAAAGTCAACCAAAAAGGTTGGCCCCGGGGATGATCGCTTATACACTGGCGCAGATAACGCAGCATTCACATACGAGCCCGCTTGATTTCCAGACAGTAGTGATGAAGTTGAAGGAGTTGACGAAATGCTTTCACATGACAGGGGGGCGATTTTCTGCTCAGGATAGCGATCCTGAATATGAATGAGTTGTTATTTTTTTTGCTTTAAACCAATGCTCAATTTTATATTTAAAGTAACACAGTTTGGGAATTGGTAATGAAGACTTATCGCATTTTGAAATCGCTTGGAATAATTTATCGGGGTTTTAAGCTTATAATTTTTTTTAAGTCTCCGTCCAAAGCCTGTCTTGTCGTATCGGTATAGTAAAGCTTATTGGCTGCATCTCTATAAGGTTTACTTTCTGGTATATTTCCTAACTTAGCAGCCTTTTTAGCAAACAGGATGACTAACTCCATTTTGTACGTAGGATGCTGTTTTATTAAAATTGATAACGTGTCTAAATTGGGGATGACCCCGGATTTCACTTCTTTTTCTGCGAGGGATACTAAATGAAAGGCGGAATCTTGGGTCATAGTTAAAACGGTATCAGCAGGTGTCGAGACTTTGGGTGATGAATCTACAGCAGCGTTAGTATTACCAGATTTTCTTATATCCGGCTTTTCACTATTATTAAGAATTATGATCATGCCAATGATAATCACCCCTAAAATCGCAGCCAGTACCTGAAACTTAAACTCTTTAATAAAACCCGGTTTAACAAACTCCACTGTTTGTTCATTAGCACTTTGGTCGTCATTTATTTTTTTACCTACCTCAATGGAGTTTTTTTCCTCTCGGCTGTCCGTGTCATTAGTATTCAATAAAACAGTTTCATCACTTTCCCCACTTTTTAATATTTCAATTAACACCGCAGTTTTATTTTTTTCTTCAGTTATTTTTTTCAGAACTTCCCTTGCAAATATATCTTTGGGATATAATACCAATGCTTTTCTAACAAACTCTAAGGCATCGTCATATTTTTTATCAGACTGAAATTTTACGGCTTTATTAACAAGGCCAACAAAAGTTTGAATATTTTCGTTTTCCCTAATTTGTTCATTGATTTGATTTTGTACAGATAGTGCCTGCTTATCCCTGGGATAAATTACCAGGGCTGCGTCAATTATTTTACCTGCTTCTTCAAGATTATTTTCTGCAAGCAAACTTTCGGCATCCGTTAATAGAGATTCAAATTTTTGTTTTTTCTGAAGTTCCCTTTTTTCTTCAATCTTTTTTTGGCAATAGATGATCTTTTCATTGCATTCCTGGATGCCCGAAATCGCTTCATTGGCAAGCAAGTATTGTTGCAACGCATTCTCGAAGTCCATTTGTTCTTCAAAGGCTATTGCATTTTTCCAAAACAAAGCATATTGATTTTCCAGTTTAGCTTTTTCTATTAACTCTTCGCACTCATTTGTAAGGCGCAACGTTGTTTTGGTAGGAAGCAACAGGTTAGCAGCCTCTGTAATGACGGATAATGCCTCATTATATTTTCCTGTCGAAATTGCCTTTTCTGCGTCGGCTATTTTTTCGCTGTATAACTGCTGATTTTCAATTGCTTTCAAAAACTCTTCAGCCGATGAAAACCGATCTCTCGCATTTATTTTTAAACCCTTGACGCAAATTGCGTCCCAATAATCGCTGATTAATTCATTCCCTTGAAATGTAGTTGGTAAACGAAGTTCAGAATGTCTGCTTATACGCAACGAGGGAGAAAGCGGCATAGCCCCTGTGATGCAATAGAAAAAAGTACCTGCTAATGAAAATGTATCCAGTGATGGGTCAAAATCCTTCAGATTCTCGATTTCTCTTTGTTCTATAGGTGCGAAATTGCTTATTCCGCTTATCAACTTACTTGTTTTATAGTTAACCCTATCGTTTTCATTGTAAGTTAAGGAGGCTCCGAAATCAATAACGATCGCAGTATCATCCGGCAAAAATTCAACGTTGCCATCATCATGCTCAGCTCTTTGGCGGGTGCGGACAAAAATATTACTTGGCTTGATATCCAGGTGCATAATCTTGTGTTCGTGGATATGTTGCAGTGCGTTTAATACTTGTGTTGTGTACTTAACCGCTCTTTCAGGCGATATAATTTTTTCTCTGTCCAGCACTTTTTCCAGGTCGGTACCATAAATGTAGTCCATTACAATATATGCGGTGCCATTCTCCTCAAAAATCTTACGGTTAACAACAATATTAGGATGATTTAATTTTCGCAAAATTCGCCCTTCCTCAACCTGCTTATTTACAAGCCGCTCAAATTCCACTTTTTTGTCTAAATGGCTTATTCTTATTATATTAGTGTTACCTTCACGCTGACAAAAGTCCTGGTAAAACAGTTCCTTAATTACCACTTCTTCCGGGTCTTTAATTCTCCTGAATTTTGTTTGGCCATCTCCAATATCTTCAATAAAACCAACCTGAAGCGCTAAATAGGTAATGCCAAAACCGCCCTGGCCAATTTTCCTTTTAATGCGGTAGCAGCCTATATTCAGCAGCGTTCCTTCGGGCAGCGCGCAATCATATAAATTAGGGTCGTCGCTCATATTGTTGGTGATATTGTTTGAAGTTGATTTACCTTTATTTAACCTTAAATATAAACAATCAATCGGAATTAGTTTACGGCGTTTTTAGCAATCTCCATCACGTTTATAAAAAGCCATTGGTCATTTTTTTACTTTTGCCAAACTGTTAGAACAGAATCTTGCCTTTTTTATTGATATCGAAATCTTTTCCATTTTTAGTTACCATGGCGCTGCCATCGCTAAAATTGGTGACACTTTCATAAATAAAGGGAATTACCACCTTACCGCTTTTATTTATGTAGCCCCATTTACCATCTTTCTCAACACCCGCCATACCTTCAGAAAAAGTCTCTACGTCCTGGTAAATAAACGGGACGATAAGATGTTCACTTTTGTCAATAAATCCCCAGTTACTGTCTTTTTTAACACCAACCAGGCCTTCGGCGAAATTGTAGGTTGATTCATAATTGAAAGAGATCGCAACTTTTCCTTGTTTATCAATAAATCCTACCCCATTTAGAATCCAGGCAGCTGCTAAACCTTCGGAAAAATAGGAAGCGCCAGTATAATTAATTGGCACGGCTATTTCACCCTTCTTGTTAACGAAGCCGTATTTGGCGTCCTTCTTAACTTTAGCCAGGCCTTCAGAAAAATTGTTGACTTCATCGTAAATAAGCGGCACTATCACATTTCCCTTTTTATCAATAGAACCATATTTATCATTTTTGCCAACAACAGCGACGCTGTCATAAAAATTTCGCACGTTATCATAAATAAAGGGAACAGCAACTTTGCCATTTTTATCAATATAACCACAGCCGCTTTTAACAGCTCCTGCTAAACCTTCGGAAAATTGCCCGACGTTCTCGTAAATAAAAGGGATTACCACATTCCCATGAATATCGATGTAACCCCATTTGCCGTCTTTTTTTACCGCAGCCAGTTTTTCGCTAAAACTGGTCACCGTGTCATATACTAACGGGATAACAACTTTGTCGTATAAGGTAAAACCCCATTTGTGGTTCTTTTCTTTTGCCTCAACTAAAATGGGTCTGTATTCGATATCGGATATCGCTTCATCACAATCACCTATTTTTAATTTGCAATATTCGCAGCCTTCATCAATTGTCAATGCAATGTTATACTT
>Ga0207132_1078_pt1 | contig 21163 bp, 17 predicted proteins | sample Alteio_BWMinHeat_14_FD_153554 | JGI IMG/M metagenome (GOLD analysis project Ga0207132, IMG submission 153554) | Enriched cells from forest soil in Barre Woods Harvard Forest LTER site, Petersham, Massachusetts, United States -... | ecosystem: Environmental > Terrestrial > Soil > Temperate forest >...
TATTACTGAAGCATGATTTAGTGGATGAATTATGGCTCAAAATTTACCCGGTGCTTCTTGGCAAGGGAAAGAAGTGGTATAACGATGGCGTGATTCCGGCCGCATTTAAATTAACAGAGAGCGTTGTAACACCAAGTGGCGTTATTTTTGTCAATTACGCGCGGGCTGGAGAAGTTAAAACAGGCACTGTTGGCGCTTAAAAGAATAGCTGAAGTCATTTTCAGCGGACTTCGATGCACTGGATTTTTGGTCCATCAAAAGCCTGTAATAAATTAACAAGAAGTCGAATATCATCTAAAAAACGATGCGTGAGGTGCGTGTTTTGGCGCACCAAACGACACATTAACCTTTATAAAACCCTGTAATTTTATTGATTTACAGGGTTTTTTGTTTTGGCTTGTTTATTTCATATTATATTTTATCTCACCCTTTCTTCCACGCCGGCAAGCTCCTTTAAACTGCTTTCCGGCCGATCGAGATAAAAGTAGGCAGTTGCCGCGTAGTCGTCCGAGCGGTAGAAGTTGACCCAGCCGTGTGGAAAGCGGCTGTCGGTTAACGCGAGGGGGGTGTCCATCAGCCGTGTAAATCCTGTCGCGCTTACCACGGTTACGGGGAGCAGCGGCGTCCCGTTTGCGGCAATAGTTTTTACTTCCGAGTCGAAGCCGCCGCCAATTTCCTGGATGCATGCTTTAAAGTCCTGGTTGAAGTAGACAGCGTCGGGAATATGAAAACGGTAAAATGCGTATTGCCTTTTGCCGGTATCGGCCACGGTACAGCCCTGGTATAAATTCATAAACACGCCCTCGCCCCAGCCGGTGCCGATATAATCTTCGGAGCCGGTACCGTTTATGGTAGGGTGAGTGGTATCGCCGTCAATATACATCTTTACTTCTCCTTCGCCCCACCAGGTGTGTCCATAGGCGGCATCCACATTTACGCCGACGTACACCCCTAAAAAGCGTCCGCGTCCGTTAATTGCCGGCAGCAACTCGAAATCGGTACCGGGAGTTGAATGTACCGACCTGTTCCAGCAGGCATGAAAATAGAGCATATCCTGTAGCGGTTTGTCGAGCTCGGTGTAGTCGACATCAAAATAAAGCGAACCGAGGTTGCTCTTGCTTTCGTTGGTGATGACAATTTTAGCCCCGGATTTAAAGGGCATGGGAATATAGCAGTTAAAGCTGTGCCCCTCAGGATCGGAAAATAGCGCCGACTGAAACGCAATCGGGCGGCCAAGCCCGGCACAAAAGAAATCGCCAAAAGGTACATCTACCGCGGGCTTGCTTGCGCCATCCCAGTACATCCGCAAACGCAGGGAGCGAAGCATGGCGGGTGAGCGATCGTTTATGGTGACCCACATACGCTGTATGATCCCGGCCGAATTGGTAACGAGCAATGTTTTGCTTTGGCCTGCGGCGAGCGATTCAAACGCGTTGCCCTTTGCGCCCTGGTTTGTTTTACCGCCTTCGCCTTTTACGCCGTTAAGGTTCTCAAAACTGCTCACTCTTGATCGTTGCCCTTTCGGCGCTGAATAAAGCTCCTGGGCCGAAAGTTTTCCGGCAAAGCCAAGGAGCGCAACAACAATTAGCTGCCGAACAAAAATACGATGGTAATGCATTCGAAATAGGTTTACCAATAGTATTAATAATAGTTGGGACTATCAATTGGTGGACCAGGTCACCCTTGTCATTTTGAACAAATCGAAAAATCTTCTAAAAGCGATCATCCGCATGCTGTTCCGAGGTAAAAGCTCCTTCGCTGTCGCTCAGGATGACAAACAGGGGTGGCGACCAGTTTGAAATTCGCTCCCCCGTTTCTCCCTTACAATTTCACGAACGTTGTTTTGCCAACCAGGCTGTTATTTTTATTGTTCAATACCTGGATAACGTAGGTTCCCGGCGGCAGGTCGCTTACATTATCTGCCCAGGTGGTGGTTGACGAGGTAGTTGACCTCATAACCGATCCTGTAATATTTACAATTTTAATGTTATACGATTGGCTATCAATTGGTTTTGCCTGTGCCTGCAGGGAAAGAGAACTCGCTGTTAAATTAGCCATGCCGCTGGCTTGTGTTATCGATAAGTTTATCGGGCCTCTCACCGGGTTTGGATAAACACTTATATTACCGGCAATGTTATTGGGTAAATTACCATACATCAGGTTAACCGTATTCGAATAGGTGGTTGTGCCATTCAAATCGACAAGCTGCAAACGGTAGCTGTTTACGCCCTTAACTGTATTTTTATCCAGGAAGCCGTAGGTACCCGATGCATCCGAAAGGAGACCATTCAGAACAGTGAAAGTTTTGCCGCCATCGGTACTTTTCTCGAGGGTAAAGTTGGTATAGTTTTCCTCATTTTCGGTCTTCCAGGTCACTTGTGCGCCGCTTGCAGCTTTGGTTGCGGTAAAGTTTAACAAATGTACCCCTAATGCCGGGTTCTGGCGGATAACGAGGCTAAAGCGTCCGGTGGCGTAGGTGGCGGGATCACTCCAACTAATCGTAAAGGTATAAACAGGATTGTGCCTGAAATCAAGGGAATCCTTGGTGTAGGCGTCCATCAACCAAACCTCATAGATCGCCGGGATGCTTTTTATCGCCGCCATATTGAGCTCATAGTTTCCCTCTACATGCGTAGTAACATTCAGCGGAATGGTATCCACGTTCAGTTTTGGCAATTGAATCGTGTTGATCGACAGCGCCATACCATCGGCCGACATGCTGGAAAGGCTCGCAGGGCCGGTACCTGTTTTATAAGGCGCGTCTTCGCCGGGAACATATTTGGAATTAGCGTTGTCGGCGAAACTAACCAGTATACCGTCCTGTGTTACGGTATCTTTCGACAGCATTAAATGCAGGAACTGCGTTATGGCAAGCTTGGGCGGCTTGCCCAGGAATAAGTTGGCGCCCGAAGCCTGCGTAACTATTTTTGCCGACTCATTAAAGGTGATAGACGGATTTGCCCCGGTTGCCTGAACAAAAAAACCTTGCCCGCTCGGGATAATGTTCGAGTTGGCAATTCCGCCGGTGCTGGTGCCGCCGCTGTTCGACTGGTAAACATTGTAGTTTCCGTTCGGCATTAAAATATAAAGGAACGAGGCGACGCCGGGCGCATAAATACCGTTTGTATTTGGCAGGCTTGTACTATAGCTGTCCCAATCGATAGAACTGGCATAGGGGTTGCCAACCAGATTAAAGCCCTCCACACTTGCACTGCCCGACGTTAATGTCTCCAGCAAATTTGCCGATCCGGTATACCAGTGTTTAAAGGTTATCTGGCCCTGGTTTAATGAGCCGGTGGCTGTTAAAGTAGTGGCGGTGGGCACGTAGGACGGACCCTCTCCTGCTATTGTTGCTTTGCTCCGGTCCCCCCTGAAAAAGAACAGGTAGCCGTTGCCATCATAAATGCTGAAGCCCGACCCGTCGACATCAATGCCATAAAGGGGCGTCGTAGATATATTATTAATGCCCCTGAAATTGCCGCTTGTAAATGAGGCGTTAGTGCCGAGGAGATTTTCGCGGAACAAATATAATGTGGGACTACTGGAACCCCCAACGTCAAAACCGCCAGCCGCGCCGGTGGTGCCGGTAACGTAGCATGAATTTTTAAGATAATTTACCGAGACCACGCCGCTGGCTGCGCTTGTGCTTACAGGCGATGACAACAGGCGGTAACCCCTCGTAGCTGTTATATAGCGCTGTACGTTTACCGTCCCGGTTATAGAGCCAGTAGTCATCTGGCTGACCTGTGCTGACCCTGCAGAGGTCGATTGCAGGGTAAACGTCAAAGGCGAAGAAATGGTTAATGCGCCCGTGCCGGTAACGTTTACTACAGCAGCCGGAACAAGCGTTATCGTTCCTGCTGTTCCGGATGACCCCTGAAAAATTGGCGTAGCATTGTTGTTAACCGTAATTATATTATTGACAATTAATGTAGCTCCACTTTTAACTGTTAAGGGGCCCGCATTGGTGCCAAATGTTACGAAATAAGCATTGACGGTACCAGATAATATTGCAGGATCGAAACCTGAATAATTAACAACCCCAATACTGGCCAGATCTGTTACGATTGGAACGCGTTTGGCGTTCCAGTTTTTCTTGTCAGTCCAATCACTGCTTGTACCCCCAGTCCAATAATTATCCACAACGCACGCGATGCTCACCGTGGCACTGCTGCTGCCCGAGGCATTGGTTGCCGTTACCGTATAGATCGTCGCGGATGCACTCTTTGTGGGCGTACCGGAGAAGGTGCCGGCGTTAACGCCGCTGGTGTTAAAAGTAAGGCCGGTCGCGGCAAGCAAACTCGCTGCACTTGGGACTATGGTCCAGCTCGTGGGCGTTCCCCCAACGTTAGTGGCAGCTAAAGCAGTTATTGCCGATCCTATTGTAAAAACGTTAATTGCCGGAACATAGCTGATATCGGGTGCGGCCAAATTAGGGGGGCAGGATAGTGTTATTATATTTGAAGTGCTGCTGCCGCTCGCGTTATATGCCGTAACCGTATAGTTGGTGGCAGAAAATGAGACTGTTGGCGTTCCTGAAAAAGCGCCGGTCAAATAGCTGAAGCTTAAACCCGCGTACAGCGGCCCGCTGAGGTGATAACCCCCTACCGGTGGATATTTTTTTACAGTATTGTTGGTGTAATCAGACACATACAAATTACCTGCAGCATCGGTCACAAGTCCTTCAGGATCGTTAAGATTGGATATCGAGGTTAACAACGTACCCGATGAGTTATAAACCTTTACGCTTCCGGATGTATTTCCAACCGCGCCCCCTGTTCCGGAATCTCCTACATAAATATCTCCCGCGCCATCGAGACAAATTCCCAAAGCGTTGCTGCTCAAACCGCTGATAACCGTCGACACGTAAGTTCCGACTGAATTAAATTTCGTTACATTGTCGAAAGTGTCATCAAGCACATAAATATTGCCGGCGCCGTCTACCGCCACGCCCACCGGGTTGGTGATCTGCGTGCTGCTCAACGCAAGCGCAAGCGCCCCGCTGCTATTATATTCTGATACGGTTTGCGCGCCGCCGTTATAGCTGCCCTGTGCCACGTAAAAGTTGGCCGACAGATCACTGGCGATGCCGGTGCTGGTGCCGAGGCCCTGAACTACGGTCGACTGATACACGCCCGAGGAATTATATTGTTCCACATACGCATTGCCGTGGTGGTTGCCGTTACCGTTGTTCGTACGGTTATAGCTCAATATGTAAGCATTGCCTGAAAGATCGAACGTAATACCTGCCGGATTCGATATTGCCCCGCCGGTAAAAAAACTATTGCTGACGAAGGTCCCTGATGAATTATATTTACTTACCGTGCTGTTGCCATAATTGACAACATAAATATTTCCGGAAGGGTCGGTACCCATGCCATAGGGATTATTTAATGTGGCGCTTGATAGTGAAACGCCTGGCCCGAACGCAAACGCCGCTACTGCCCCGCCTGAATTGGTAAGTACCGGGCCGCCGATAGCTACATTTAGTGTATAAACATTTATGGAGGGGCTATAAGAGATATTTGGCTGGGCAAATATTTTGCTGCTCAACAGCGTAAAGGCGGACGCAAAAACCACAGAACCCAATAGTAACCTTGTTTTCATTTCTTAGGGATAAAATATCAAATCAGCAAAAACCGCACCCGGAGAGGCTCGGAGGGCATCAAGTTATAAAAAAATGGCCGGGAAAATGAATTAAAAACTGATATTTTTGAAAGTTGTTTATTGTGACAAGTATTTAATAATCAGTTATTTGAATTTTGCTTACTAATTAAAAAAACAGTACAGGGGTTTATTTGTTAAGCCGACCATTTTACTCAAAATTCCACGATTAATTCCCCAAACCGGGGAGGTATGCCATATAATTTTGACGATTTTTTTAAATGGGCCAGTGTTCTTCCCTGCACATACTGATTAACAAAAAGGGTCGATCAGCAAAAAATTTAGAGTCATCGATTTTGAAAATCTGTCAACTGGCGTTCTATAGGCGGAAAAAAACAGGAGTACAACGAGCTTGAAATATCCCGCTTACTGGCTGTCTCAACCGCACCGGTATACAATGGGATTTGAGCTAGTTCTAGCAAACACTAAACCAGCACCAACCCTTCTACCAAAGCTTTTTCGTAAACGTCTTCGTTAAATTTATAGTAAGCAGGCGACCGATGTGCCCCTATTTTTCTTTTTTCATCCAGCCTCGAAATAATATTGAGCGAGATCAGCTTATTTGGAAAATTTGTGGGATTTAGTTTTTTCCCGGAGAGCACCTCATAGAGCAATTTGATCTCCTTCAGTGTAAATTTTGGCTGCAGCAGGTTTTTGCCGATCGGAAAATGATAAAGATCGATACGCATAGCGAATATTGCATCGCGAAGCATCCGGTCATGATCGAAACCCAGCTCCGGCACGCAATCTATCGAAAACCATGCGCATTCGCTGGAAAGAAAATCAGCACTTGGGTGTGCGTTTACGATATCCGTTATTGCATAATATCCTACGGAAACGGTTTCCCCAGTAAGCCAGTTGTCCTGTTCAAGCTTTATACCTGTCAACTGGTAAAATTTATCTTCGTCAAAAATGCCCCGCGGGTTATTTCGACCCGGCTCTCCAAAGGTTTTAAATTGTTTTAAAAACAGGTTCCCAATCCCGGTTCGCCAGGCAGTGATCCTCGCAGCGGCTTCCTCAAGATTCTCGTCTTTCCGTACAAATCCACCCGGCATGCACCATTTGGTTATCACTTTACTTTTAACCAGCAGCAACTTTAATTCGCCCTCGTGGTAGCCGAATATCGCACAGTCTACCGTTAAATTTGGCCGGTACTCGGTATAACCCTCGTTAAAAAAATGTTGTGTTTCGTCAAGGCTTTCCATCAAAAATCAGTGGTCAAAAAATTATTTATTAAATTTTAATAAATGTAGAAAAAAATTTACATACCTTCATTTATTAATTTTTAATAAATGTAAAACATCGGTAATTTACCAATTAACTAGCAACAAACCCATGTCGATTAAAAAAACTCTTTTTTATGCCGGGAGTACCGGCCTGCTGGCGGCAGTATTTGCTTTTTCAAACAGAATTGCGGAAAACCAGCTGCCCGCGACGGTACGCGCTGAATCCGGACTGATTCGTACTGATGGCGGCTTTAACTACCGGGACCTGGATAAAAACGGCAAACTGGATGTTTATGAAGATCCCCGCCGACCCATTGAAGACCGGGTACAGGACTTGCTGAAAAAAATGACCCTCGAGGAAAAGGCAGGAATGATGTTTTACTCCCCGACCAGGGTGAATAAGGATGGAACGATTGAGGAGGAGCCTGCAAAGGACTTTTTAGCGTCTATGTCGCCGGTCGGTATTACCGAGATGGACAAACATCACATCACGCATTTTAACCTGTTTGCGGTACCAGCACCTGATACGCTGGCAATATGGTATAATAAGATGCAGAAATATGCGGAAAAAACCAGGCTTGGTATCCCGCTTACCATTGCTTCCGACCCGCGTAACCAGAACGATGGCGGTTTTTTCAACATGTCGGCCAAAACGTTTTCTATCTGGCCCGATCCGCTTGGTTTAGCCGCCATCGGTGATGATAAGCAGATGGAAGATTTTGCAAATATATCCCGACAGGAATACCTTGCCGTTGGCATACGCCAATGTTTGCACCCGCAAGTCGACCTCGCAACAGAGCCGCGCTGGCCACGTATTGCCGGAACTTTCGGCGAGGACGCTGCACTTTCGTCGCGCATGACGACCGCATACATCAAAGGCTACCAGGGCGAAAAGCTGGGCGCCAACAGTGTGGCTTCTATGACGAAGCATTTTCCCGGCGGCGGCCCGCAAAAGGGGGGCCTCGATCCACACTTTCAGTTTCAGAAAGGGCAGGTGTATCCCGGCAACAACTTCAAGTATCATCTTTTGCCATTCGAAGCCGCATTTAAAGCGCATACCGCAGCTATTATGCCCTATTATGGTGTGCCTATGGGTCAGCCGGGTGTGGAAGAAGTGGGCTTCTCCTATAATAAAGCGATCATTACCGAGCTCTTGCGCAAAAAATACCATTACGATGGCGTTGTTTGTACCGACTGGGGCCTGGTTAGCGATGGAAAAATCGGCTCGTTTGTTTTCCCGGCGAGAGCATGGGGCGTTGAAAATCTGAACACCGAACAACGGGTACAGAGAATCATTGAAGCCGGCGTTGATCAACTGGGAGGCGAAAACCTGCCCGATGTAATCGTTAAACTGGTGAAAGACGGCAAGCTAAGCGAAAAAAGGATTGATGAGTCGGTTGTACGCCTGCTGCGGCTAAAATTTGAACTTGGCTTATTCGATAATCCATTTGTAGATGAAAAAAAGGCGGGCGAAATTGTAGGCAGCCCTGAATTTATGAAAGCCGGTCAGGATGCGATGCGCAGATCGCTGACGCTGTTAAAAAATGACAGCCACACCTTACCGCTGGCGATGAACAAACTGAAGATCTACGTCAAAAACATCGATCCGAAAGTGGCTGCAGCATACGGCACAGTGGTTGATGATCCCAAACAGGCGGATATCGCCATCATCAGGCTGAAAACCCCGTTTTACCCCATCGCCGAGACAAAAGGCAACCCGATAGCCGGATTTTTCCATTTCGGCGACCTTGATTTCAAAGGCAAGCAATTGCAGGATATCCTCGACCTGGAAAAAGCGGTGCCCACCGTGGTTGACATTTACCTGGACCGGCCGGCTGTGATACCCGAGATCAGCCAAAATGCAAAGGCGCTGATCGCTAACTATGGCTCCGGCGATGCTGCGTTGTTGGATGTTGTTTTTGGCAAATATAAGCCTGGTGGCCATTTGCCTATAGAGTTGCCGTCGTCAATGGAGGCGGTTCGTAATCAAAAGGAAGATATGCCCTATGATTCTAAGGATCCTTTGTATAAATTTGGATACGGATTGAGCTACTAGACAGATCGGCATCAATTCATATCAAGCCTTCGAAATTATAAACCAATTTATATAAACAGCGCTATGACAAACAGGAGAAAATTTTTACAACAATCGGGCACATTGGCTTTAACAGGCTTATTGCTGCCCAGGCTCGGTAATGCCAGTAATCTTTTTGAGAAGAAAGCAGCTGCGCCGATCGGGCTACAGTTATACACACTTGGGAATTTGATGACCACGGATACCAAAGGCACTTTAAAGCAATTGGCTGCCATAGGTTATACGCAGGTAGAAAGCGCCGGCTCACAAAAAGGGAATTTCTACGGGTATACGCCAAAGGAGTTTGCAGCTATGGTAAAAGATGCCGGTTTGCACTGGCGGTCGGCGCATGTGGGAGGGGCGGCTTTTACATTTGAACAGATCATGAAAATGGCGAAAACAGCGGCCGATTCTGCAAGGATCCAAAAAATGGCAGATCAGTTTAAAAACAGGCCTAAAACAGCCAACCTGAAAGATAATTATCAAGAGCTGGCTGACGATGCCGCCGAAGGAGGGCTAAGTTACCTGGTTTGCTCGTCGATTCCGGTAAGCACGATGGACGAAATAAAAACAGCGGTTGATGTTTTCAGCAAGGCAGGTGAAGCATGTAAAAAGAATGGCGTTCAGTTCGCCTATCATAACCATGTTACGGAATTTGATGAGATAGAAGGTCACCGCCCCTTTGATTACATCCTTGATAATACCGATAAGGAGCACGTAAAAATGGAGCTCGATCTTGCCTGGGCAACAAAAGCAAAGCAGGACCCTATCGAACTGTTTAAACTGCATCCCGGTCGTTATCCGCTGTGGCATGTGAAGGACCTGGATAAAGCGACGATGTCTCCTGCTGAAGTAGGATCGGGAATTATAGATTTCAATCGTATTTTCGATAATGGAAAATTATCTGGAATGAAATATTTTTTTGTTGAACAGGACCAGGCGCCACAGCCGATACAGAACGTAACAAACAGCTGTAACTATTTAAAAAAGATGCTGGCTTGATGGGACATGTCCTGACAGATCAAAGAATTTGTCATTTCGACCGCAGGGAGAAATCTTCTACATCTGACATTACCGCCTGCACAGTTCGGATGCATAGCTTATAAGTTTTCTCCCTGCGGTCGAAATAACATGGTTTTTTAATTTGCCGTCGCTGTCCGGTAATTTCGTTCGTTTTTTTAAAGGCGCTTTCCCTGCTTTTTATTCCCACCCCAATTGTTAACTTCATACAAATTCATATATTTGAGACTGACTATCAACGATATTGCCGTCGGGCTATCATGATTTGAGTCATCGATAACAGAAACAAATACGAAATATCCTGTATGAAATCAGTTTTTCCAGATGAGAACAATTCTCCCGATGTTAATTTGGAACATACCATTTCGTCAAAAAAGCTAATAAAACTGATTTTGTCCATGGTGTCACCCTATAAAAAGTGGCACTTTTTTATTTTTACTGCGATGGCGGTCGAAACAGCCATGAGCCTCGCTACCCCCTGGCCGCTTAAAATTATTATCGACAATGTTATAGGTCATCACAAATTGCCGGGCTGGCTTATGTGGATGGACAAGGTTTTCCCCGGCGAAAATAAGGTCCAGTTTGCGGCCGTTGCGGCGGTAAGCGTTGTGGTAATGGCCGCGATAGGTTCACTGGCCACCTACCTTGATAATTATTTTACAGAAAGCGTGGCGCAATATGTTTCAAACGATCTACGCAGACGCATCTACCATCACCTTCAGCGCTTATCGCTCGAATATTACGATAGCCATCAAACTGGTAAATTATTGAGTACCATCACCAGCGATGTTTCCACCATCCAGGATTTCGCTTCTTCAACTTTGATGAATATCACGGTTGATTCGTTTACGATAATTGGCATGCTGGCCCTTATGTTTTATCTTAACGTGAGTTTTACGCTGGTGGCGTTGGTAGTCACGCCCTTCCTGCTGTTGTTTGTTGCAAGGTTTAAAAAAGTGATGAAAAAGGCAACCCGTGAAGTACGGGCCGATCAAAGCCATATGCTCGCTGTGATACAGCAGGGACTGGAATCTATCCGTGCGGTAAATGCTTTTGGCCGGCAGGCATTGGAAGAAGATAAGCTGAAAAAAGCCAGCCTCGAAACGGTAGGTGCAGCACTAAAGGCAAGGAAGGTAAAGTCGGTATTATCGCCCGTGATAACAATTACTGTATCACTTTGCACCGCCCTGGTGATATGGCGCGGCGCCGGCCTGGTGCTTAACGGTGCGATGACAGTTGGCTCGTTAACGGTTTTTTTGTGGTACATGAATAAATTCTTCTCGCCGGTGCAGGACCTCGCCAAAATGACCAGCAATATAGCACAGGCAACTGTGGCGCTTGAGCGCATCCAGGCTATTTTGGATACTGAGATCATCGTGGTGGAGAAGCCAGACGCCGTTGATCCCGGAAAGTTCAGCGAGAGCATTGTTTTCGAAGGGGTATCATTTGCTTACTGCGCGGATGCCCCGGTTTTGCGCAATATCAGTTTCCGGATCGACTGCGGTCAGCAGATTGGTATCTGCGGACCCACCGGTTGCGGTAAGTCGACGGTTTTGAGTCTTATCGCTCGTTTTTATGACCCAACCGGGGGACGGATATACATTGACGGTAAGGACATTACCGATTTAACCCTGGACGGGCTGCGGTCGCAGATTGGCTTTGTTTTGCAGGATACGGTTCTTTTTTATGGTTCGGTGCGCGAAAATATTGCCTATGGAAGACCGGATGCAACGGATGAAGAGATAATTGAAGCCGCGAAAATGGCGAATGCGCACGAATTTATTTCGAGGATGACACATGGTTACGATACATTGGTTGGCGAAAGGGGGCTTACCCTTTCGGGCGGCCAGCGCCAGCGCATCGGCATAGCCAGGGCAGTGGTGCGTAACTCGCCGATTTTAATACTCGACGAACCCACCGCAGCCTTAGACCCCGAAGCCGAAAAAATTGTGATGGAGGCCCTGGAAAAGCTGATGGAAGGACGCACCGTAATCACCATTGCCCATCGCTTAAGTACCTTATGCGATGCCGACAAGATATTGGTATTACGTGAGGGTAATGTGGCCGAGGAAGGCACCCACGATCAACTCATGGATAAAAATGGCATGTATGCCGAGCTCTATAATGCACAGTCGAGAGCAAAACATTCATTTCGGAATATTATTGTGTAACTTTCCGCTTCAAAAAGACACCGGGTAGATTTAAACACGCAGATTATGTTTCACCGTTCAATAATTATACTTCCTGACGATACGATAAAATCAATTATTGATGCCATTAACGAGGCAAAGAAGTCCATCCTGGTAAAAATGTTCCTTTTTTCGGATCCCGAGCTGCTTAATGCCATCGTTGATGCAAAACAACGCGGCGTTAAAGTAAAAGTGATGTTGAACCCCGCGCGGCGAAATGGTGAAGACGAAAATGAGGTAGCCTGGAAAAAGCTGGAAGAAGCCGGAATAGAGGTGCGGGATAGCAATCCATGCTTTGTGATCACGCACGAAAAATCGATGGTGATCGATGAGAAACTGGCCTTTGTAAAGTCGCTGAACTGGGAAACTAAAAACCTTACCGAAACAAGGGACTATGCGATCATCACCTCACATCCCCGCGAGGTAGAGGAAATCATCCTATGTTTTGAAGCTGATTGGCACCGCAAGGAGTTTGAACCACCGGGCGACGCATGTTTGATATGGTGCAGCCTAAACGGACGGGGCAGGATAGCCCAGTTTATCGACCACGCAAAACATACGCTTTTTATTCAAAACGAACGCTTCCAGGACCTGGTGATCATCGAGCGTTTGGTTCGGGCGGCAAGCCGCGGGGTTAAGGTACACGTGATGACCCCTGCGCCCCATACCTTAAAAATGGAAAAGATAGTTGAGGGGGTAGGGGGCCTGCGCATCATGGACGATGTGGGCATCAAAATACACAAGCTGAAACATTTAAAACTGCATGGCAAAATGCTGCTGGCCGATGGCTGCCGCGCTATTATAGGATCGATCAACCTTGCTCCGGGCAGCTTCGACCACCGCCGGGAACTGGCCATCGAGGTACATGACGAAGATGTCATCGAACGGCTAAAGAAGATTGCTCACCACGACTGGGAAAACTCTCATACGCTTGATCTTTCGGACGAGGGCTTATTTGACGATCTGGAACGCCGGGGAGGAGGCGGATCGGAGAAGCTGATCCTCAATGTGCATGACAAGAAAAAGGATCATGATAAATAGGAGTGGAGTAAGTCGGACGAATTCTTAATTGCAGTTTTGTTCCATGGGAACAACTGGTTGGTAGAAAAAATCGACACCCTTTATTTTTTTGTTCCCTTAGGAACGATTGGTGATTTGAGTACCTTACTGGTAAATTAACCAACCATGGCAAATAGTTATACCCAAATTCATATCCAGTTTATCTTTGCCGCGAAGTACAGAGCAGCGCTTATAGGCAACGACTGGAAAAAAAGGTTACATCAATATATCACAGGCATTTTTCAGGAAAACAAGCATAAAATGCTCCAGGTAAACAGTATGCCCGACCATATCCATATTTTTGCCGGGATCCGTCCGCATCAATCGATCTCCTCACTCATGCAAAACGTAAAAACAGAAAGTAGTAAGTGGATTAAAACGCAGGGTTTTTGTTCTTAGCCTTTTGCATGGCAGGAAGGATACGGCGCCTTTTCCTATTCGAAAAGCCAGGTTCCAGATGTCGTCCGGTATATTATAAACCAGGAAACACATCATAAAAAGACTACATTTTTGGATGAATACAGAAAGCTTTTAACCTTGTTTGACATAGATTGGGATGAGCGATACATCTTTAAAGAACTGGAATAGCGCCCACCAGGCGTTCCTAACGGAACGCATTAACACAATTACGATCTTTCTACCAACCAGTTGTTCCGATGGAACAAAGCTTCAAAATAGCACTTCAAATAAAAATTAGTCGCAACGCGTCGGACCGTGGCTGAAACTTCTGTTGCGTTAACCTGAATAGAGTAGTTGTTCAATGGTGTGTTTTCGTAGACCCGGAACGAAAATTCAAAATACCCCTGGTTTTCCCGGCATGATGGCTAAAGAAGGGAAGCAACGATATACGCGATCACCGAGACAGCGGTACCATACATAAACACATCATACGATATCCGCAGTAAACGGAATTTAGTTCCCAAAACTCTTCCCTGCCAGTAGATATCTTTTATCAGGCTTCCGTACAAAAATTCGTTATCATTCATCATCTCCCTCATTCCGTATTCAAAGTCCTTCAGTTCCATTTTGTAAAAACTGCCAAAAAACAACAGGTTTACAGTTTTCTTTTCAACTTGCTCTCTCGTAAACGTGCCCTTCGGGATATTCGGCCTCGTTGCGAGTACCGAATATATAATAGTTACCAGGTTTACAGCTATCAGCAAAACAGTTGGATAAACCAATTTTGGATCCTTCACAAACTTTCCCAATACCAGGCCGATGGTAAGTGAAATAATGATGGAGTTTACCGAGATCATGATCAATGCCTTATTGTCGGCCAGCACGCTTAAGCGGAGGTGATTTGAAGAGGAACTCTTGAACATGGTTTGCACGGCGCGCAAATGATGCTTGTTCTTTTTTAATTGTGATGCGTAACCGCCGGTTTTAGCGTCCGCGGTTTTTTGTCCATCGGTAACGCCAGTCGCCATTGCACTGCCTGGTAAGTTGTCCGTATCCATTTAATATGCTTCTTTTTTTTGAGGCTGTTAAATTTTACTGATATTTTATCTAAGTTATTGTTTTTATACAGCAAGTTTTAAAATTATTATTATAATTTTAATTCATAATTCTTTCAGTCACAGTTGTTTTTTTCAACTGGACCGCATTTTTTATCCCAATCACTATAAACCGAGCAATTATGAAAGCTTTTTTTGCGGCACTCTTATTTTTTGTAGTAATAACCAACGATACTGCCTGGTCCCAGCAGTCTATTAATAAGGAAAAACTTTTTGCTGATACGTCGATCTTAAATGCAACGCTGACTTTCAACATGGCGAAAGTGTTTTCGAACCGGGATAAGGTGGGTTTAGTTTACCCGGCTACATTTTCATGTAAAATGGGCGACACCATGAACATAAACGACCATATCTCGATAGAGCTTAGGGGACATTTCAGGCGCGGATACTGTTATCTGCCGCCGCTAAAGCTTATTTATAAAAACAATCCCGCCTCGCCTTTTTATCATCTTAAATCGCTCAAACTGGTTAGTAATTGCAAGCCGTCGAACGATTACGACCAATATTTGCTAAAAGAGTACACTTGTTATAAGATTTATAACCTGATTACCGATAAAAGCCTGCGGGTGCGGCTGCTGGACCTCAATTACAAGGACAGCAGCGGAAAGAAAAAAACCATCACCAGGCATGCCTTTTTGATGGAGGACGCTAAGGATATGGCCAAAAGAAACGGCTGTGTTGAGGTAACAGACCGAAAATTCACCACAGAACGAACCGAGCGGCGGCAAATGACCCTGGTTGCTGTGTTTGAATACATGATCGGCAATACCGACTGGGCCGTCCCGGTTAATCATAACATCATCCTTTTACGGCCAAAAAAAGATTCTCTCGCCAGGCCTTTTGCCGTGGCCTATGATTTTGACTACTCCGGCCTGGTAAATACCGAATACGCTATACCTGATGAAAGACTGGGAATTGCCAGTGTTACTGAGCGCCTTTACAGGGGTTTCCCCCGAACGATGGAGGAATTAAATGACGCAATGGATATTTTCAGGAAACAAAAGGCCAATGTTTACGCAGTGATCAATAATTTTAATTTATTAACACCCGCATCAAAAGCCGAAATGAAAGAGTTTTTGGACAAATTTTATACTACGATAAACAATCCGGCTGAGGTGAAGGATGTATTTATTAATAATGCGCGGACGCAATAGGGGTTAAAAGGCTGCACGTTTTTTTGTATGAAGCTAATGCCTGCTCCCCACTTCCGCCCTAACAGCCATGTCATTTCGACCGCAGGGAGAAAACTTCTACGCCTGACTTTACCGCCTGCACAGTTCGGATGCATTGCGCATAAGTTTTCTCCCTGCGGTCGAAATGACATGATTTTTTAATTCGTCATTATCCGCTGTACCGCGTGCAAATATACAACGCAAAATCCAGCTAAGTGGTGGCAGCATTTTGTCAGAAAATGCTGTATTTCTGATCGGTAAAACACTATAAATGCCTGTTAACGAGATGTTCACGAAAACGAGTGTGTCGCGAGCGTGAACGCGTGAAAGCCGAAAAACGCTTAAAATTGCCTCCGGAACACCCGGGGAAATTATTACCATAAAATATTCCAAAAAAACTAAGATACTTTCTCAATTCTTTACGTATAAGCGTGTTAGTTATTTTTCGCGCGTCATGTTGATTAAACAGGAGCTTTATGGACCTTGCAAAAACCATTAAATCAAACCAGGCACTAAAGTCGTTTGCCCACCAATTATTGGTGGGCAACGCGCGGCCACGGTGGTGGGTAAGGCAGTTTGTTGCACCGTTTACATATCAGCGCGGCAAAAATTCGGTTATCAGGCGCAATACCCGGATGGATATTTTCCCCTTTAACAAATTTGCTTTGGGCGCCAATTCAACCATCGAAGATTTTTGCACAGTTAACAATGGCGTAGGCGACGTGCTGATAGGCGATGATTCCCGCTTTGGTTTGGGCAGTGTATTGATTGGACCGGTGAAGATCGGGAACCACGTCATCATTGCGCAACATGTGGTGCTAAGCGGAATGAACCATACCTATACTGATGTTAATGTCCCTATCCGTCTTCAAAAAGTAACAACCGCCCGGATTGTAATTGAGGATGAAGTTTGGATAGGCGCAAATGCAGTTTTAACGGCCGGGGTAACGATCGGAAAACACAGCGTGGTCGCGGGTGGCTCTGTCGTCACAAAAAACATTCCGCCTTATTGCGTAGCCGCGGGCAATCCTGCCAGGGTTATTAAGCAGTATAACTTTCAAACCAAAGAATGGGAAAGAGTTAAAGGGGTATAAGCCGCCAGAACGATCAATCCGCAGGCAATGCGTCCTGTTTATACAGATTTTTTTCCCGGTTGATGATTTCTGCAAGGGTAGCATCCTTAAGCATTCTCACCGTCTCCCTCCGCACATCCGAAAATATATCCCTTATCCCGCAATGCACCTCGTCCTTACATTCCAGGCATTTTTGGTAATATCGATGCGTAACGCAGGGTAATAGCGCTATGGGGCCGTCGAATATCCGCATAATATCAGCCATATTAATTTCCTCCGGCGGAAGCAATAAATAGTAGCCGCCATCTTTGCCCTTCCGGCTGTTAACCACCCCCGCGTTTCGCAGAACTAATAAGATCGACTCCAGAAATTTTCTCGAAATATTTTCATTAGTGGAGATCGTGCTGATATGTACCGGTTTGTTAACAGGTTGTTGGGCTAAATAAACCAGCGCATTGATCGCATATTTGGCTTTTTTAGAGATCATAAGGTGCAAAAATGCTTTTTTTTTTAAATATTTTAAAATAAATTTCATGAAGGGCTGGTTTGCAGCGTTTTACGCCTCATAATGTTTTGGCTCTGTTTCGGTATCAATTAAAATGCTATCTTTAGTTCCTGTTAATTAACCTTAATTACCCCTTGGAGACTCAAAACAGCCAGCTTCCCGACAGCTTCTGGCATCTAAGCCCTGAAGAAGCGATAAGCAAATTATCATGCAGCCAAAATGGTTTAACAAATCAAAATGCCGCCCAAAGACTAAGTCAATACGGCCCTAATACCATAAAGGCAAATTCCCGAACCTCCACTGTCTTGTTGTTTTTATCGCAATTTAAAAGCCCCGTTACTTTGTTGCTGATCGGGGCTGCGTTGTTGTCGGCCTGGTTGCATGACCGTACCGATAGCATGATCATACTTCTAATCGTTATTGTCAGCAGCATACTCAGTTTTTTGCAGGAAAAGGGAGCGGCGAATGCCGTAAATGAATTGCTGAAAATGGTGCAACTGCGGTGTACGGTTTTTAGGGATAACGAGAAAAAGCAAATACCCGTGGAAGGCGTAGTGCCGGGCGACATCGTGTTTTTAACAGCAGGCGATATTATCCCCGGCGATGGCCTCATCCTCGAATCGCAGGAATTGTTCATTGACGAAGCTGCATTCACCGGCGAAACCTACCCGGTCGAAAAATGTGCCGGGGTGCTCGCTGCTGATATTCCTATCTCAAAAAGGACAAACTCGGTTTTTATGGGTTCGCATGTGATTAGCGGGAAGGCAAAAGCAATCGTAATGAGAACCGGCAAGCAAACCGAGTTTGGCAAAATATCAAGCTCGCTCCAGTTAAAGGCGCCCGAAACGGATTTTGAAAGAGGAATCCGAAAGTTCGGTTATATGCTCATGGAAATAACTTTGCTGCTGGTGATCATCATTTTCGCAATCAACGTGCTGTTGCATAAACCCCCTTTGGATTCTTTTATGTTTTCACTGGCCTTGGCGGTCGGCCTCACGCCGCAGCTGTTACCGGCTATTATCAGCGTAAACCTGTCGACCGGGGCTAAGCGGATGGCCGCTAAAAAAGTAATTGTGAAGAGGCTTGCGTCAATCGAGAACTTCGGGAGCATGAACATCCTGTGTTCGGATAAAACGGGGACCATTACTGCCGGCAAGGTGAATCTGAAAGATACCCTGGATATTGACGGCAATCACAGTGATAAAATATTAAAATACGCCTGGCTAAATGCGTCGCTTCAGCAGGGCTTTCACAATCCGATTGATGATGCGATTTGCTCCAGTTTTCATGACGCCGGAAGCAAATACGTGGTCCAGGCCGAAATCCCCTACGATTTTATTCGCAAAAGGCTGACAATCCAGGTAAAAAATGATTCGGAAAACCTGGCAATTACCAAAGGCGCGGTGAACAATGTACTGGCCATTTGCGACAGGGTGGAAACCGCGGACGGCAAGACGTTAGCGATCGCCGAAAAAAAAGAACAGATACTGAAGCAATACCAGCAGTCGAGCGATGCCGGTTACAGAACATTGGGGGTTGCGTATAAACCCGGGGCTGCCGATCATGATTACAAAATGGATGACGAAACGGGAATGATCTTCCTGGGCTTCGTAACCCTGTTCGATCCACCTAAGCCCGACGTAATACAAACAATTGAAAAACTCGAAAGCCTGGGTGTCAAGCTTAAAATAATTACCGGCGATAATGCGTTGGTGGCAAAAAGCCTGGCCATACAGGTCGGCATCAAATCCCCGAAAATACTTACCGGTTCACAAATTCAAAAGATGAGCACCCAAGCCCTGATTCACCAGTGCCCGCTCACCGATATTTTTGCCGAAGTAGAGCCCAATCAAAAGGAACGCATTATCATGATGTTAAAAAAGGCTGGCAATGTTGTGGGCTTTATGGGCGATGGCATAAATGATGCGCCGGCATTGCACACCGCCGACGTAGGTATCTCGGTAGATACCGCAGTTGATGTAGCTAAGGAAGCTGCCGATATCGTGTTGCTTGCGCAGGACCTGGATGTGCTGTACGACGGTATTGTTGAGGGCCGCCGAACTTTTACCAATACCATGAAATATATCTTCATGGCTACCAGCGCAAACTTTGGCAATATGTTCAGTATGGCCGGAGCCTCGCTATTTTTGCCTTTTTTGCCATTGCTGCCTAAACAGATATTGCTCACCAACCTGCTGCAGGATTTTCCTGAAATGGCCATAGCAACCGACCGTGTCGACGCCATAAATATTCAGTCGCCGCAGCACTGGGACCTTGGATTCATCCGCCGGTTTATGATCGTTTTCGGCCTTTTAAGTTCAGTTTTCGATTACCTTACATTTGGTGTTTTGCTGTTCATCATGCATGCCAACGAAAAGGTCTTTCAAACAGGCTGGTTCGTGGAATCGGTGGTCTCAGCAATTTTAATCGTGCTGGTAGTGCGTACCAGGCTTTCATTTTTAAAGAGTTTGCCCGGCAAATACCTGTCAATCGCTACAATTTTAATTTTTGTTTTTGTACTGGTTTTGCCGCTGACGCCGCTTGCAGCCTGGTTTGGATTTGTAAAACTGCCGTTGATGTATTATGGCTTGATGGTAGCTATCGTGGTGGCCTACTTGTTTTCTGCAGAATTTGCCAAAAGATTGTTTTATCGGCGAATAAGTAAAAAATTACAGAGGTAGAAGTCGGCTGAGCGTTCGCTGTTATCGTTGATACTCATCAGCTGAGGTAATTAACTGTTCATTATAATTTAAATTTTTTGTTGCAGACCTTGCAAGTATAGTCGCTGGTGTTTTTGATACCCCGGTAAATAAAAAATACACCCACTATCACAAAGGCAAAAACCAACGTGAAATGCGGCGTTAGCCAAAGCACAACCAGTGCTGCAATAATACAGCCCGCTCCAAATTTAATGGCCCCAATTTTATAACTTTCAACCTTATCGCTTTTGCATCTTGGACATCGCACCTGTTTCAGCATAACCTTTTCCGGTCCCTTATTTTTGACGCCGGCAAAATTATACAAAATAACGTGAGTTCGATATAAGCCTCGTACTTGCCTCACCCTGCCCTCTCCAAAGGAGAGGGTTCCAAAAAAGAGCGAGGTTAAAGTCCTCTCCAAAGGAGAGGACTTAGGTGAGGCGAAGATAGCGCCACGCATTATTTTTAGCTGTACTTCGGATTTGCCGGCAGTGCTGGTTTGAAAGTTGTAAGTCGGGTTAAGCCCATTTATAACCCTATTCCGCCGGTGTTTCACCGTGGTCTTCCCTTTCAACGGTGATGGTGCATTCGGTAACCAACGCCGCAATGGCTCCAACTGCAGCCAGTGCAGGCAGCATCAACGCTCCTACCACGCCAAAGGTAAGCGGGAACGACATTATTTCTCTCCCGGATTTATCAGTTATGGTTATCTTCCTGACATTGCCTTCGGCAATCAGCTCCTTTATCTTTTTTAATATTTCGTCGCCATGGATCGAAAATGATTCCTTTGTCATAAAAGTATTTTTTAATTAGATAGTTATGCGGGCTGATTGTTACTGAAAAACCGGCGGCGTTTGGCGGAATATATGACTTATTAAAGAGATCGGCCCCTCGTTCTTTTCTGTTCCAACTCACCATAAAGCGCCATGGCTTTTTGCAGGCAGTCTCCGGTTTAATTGAGCCGCAGG
>Ga0207132_1081_pt1 | contig 21045 bp, 20 predicted proteins | sample Alteio_BWMinHeat_14_FD_153554 | JGI IMG/M metagenome (GOLD analysis project Ga0207132, IMG submission 153554) | Enriched cells from forest soil in Barre Woods Harvard Forest LTER site, Petersham, Massachusetts, United States -... | ecosystem: Environmental > Terrestrial > Soil > Temperate forest >...
GGTCAGTCTTCTAGGCAGATCACCCTTTTAATGGTAATATAAAATTAAGCAAAAAGTTTCGAAAAAACCAATGTGGATAAAAATGAACGAAGGGTCTAAACCACCTGAACCACCTGGTACACCCTAATACACCCAGAACACCTGGAATGCAAATTTTTTCTTTAGTTTATTCGGTTTTGTCAAGAATTTTCTTTATTGTTTGGTGATTTATTTATTAATTTTCTTTTATCCCGAGGCCCCTTACATCGGTTTTCCTTTTGACAGGGGCGATGGAACCCAATGCCACGTTAAATCATCTGCAGGTAAACAAAGAAAAGCATTAGACCGTATATAATAAAAATCATAACTTTGGAGCAATGAAGCGTACCGCACTCATTTTATTAACGGCAATTTATCTCTTATCCTGCTTGGGTATAGGCGTCAACCGTTTTTACTGTTGTGGCGAGCTTGCTTCGGTTACGCTCACCTTTGACGCTTCCGATAACACGCATAAGGAAGCAAATAAAAAAGACAACTGCTGCAGGAACGAAAAACAAAGTTTTAAGGTAAAAGACAGTCATTTCAGCGTAGTTTCATTTTCTTTAGGTCATCCGATACCTACTATAATCCCATCTTTGATTAGCGCTAACAGCGAATTATCCATAAATCAACTACACACCAAAATAGTTTATAAGGGGAATGCCCCACCCGGGCAGTCGGATATACCAGCCTATACCCTCAACTGTGCTTACAGAATCTGATCTGTACTTCTCATAGCCGTACGTTCCGTACGCGCCAATTTTTTTTCCCAACCCATCATCTTAATTATAATTCATGTATAAGGTTTGCCTTATGCGATTTATCCATTTCTTAATTTAAAAAATCTGTGAAAAAAGTAACACTTATGGCTATCGCCATTTTGTTTTCCGGCGTGACTGTCTTTGCCGGAAACCCGACAAATCCCGTATCTGATACCACTAAAACTAAAAAGGCTAAAGTTGCCAAAGTGCAATATACCTGCCCAATGCATCATGATGTGCTGAGTGACAAACCTGGCAAATGTCCTAAACCAGGATGCGGCATGACCTTAGTAAAAGTAGATCCGGCTCAGAAAAAAGCGGCAATGAAAATGTAACTCATTTCGGTGCCGCAGGTGTGGGACCGATTAAAGAAATTAAGATGATAAATCAATTGATTTCCCTGTCTTTAAAAAACAGGTATATCGTTCTGCTGATCGCCGTCGCCCTTTTTGCCTGGGGTAGCTATGCAGTACGTGAAAATCCGATAGACGCCATTCCTGACCTATCCGAAAACCAGGTGATAGTCTTCACGGAATGGCAGGGCCGCAGCCCGCAGATCATGGAAGACCAGGTTACTTATCCACTCGTGAGCAATTTGCAGGGCATTCCAAAAGTAAAAGCTATCCGGGCAACATCTATGTTCGGGATGAGCTTTGTTTACATCGTTTTTGATGATAAAGCGGATGTTTATTGGGCAAGAAGCCGGGTATTGGAAAGGCTAAATTACGCGCAGCGTTTATTACCCGAAGGCATTACCCCAACATTAGGTCCTGATGGTACCGGCGTCGGACACATCCTCTGGTACACTTTGGATGCCAAAGGCATGGACCTCGGCGAACAAAGAGCTTTACAGGACTGGTATGTCAAATTAGGATTGCAAACGGTTCAGGGAGTAAGCGAGGTGGCTTCTTTTGGCGGCTTCGAAAAGCAATACCAGGTCACTATCGACCCGAATAAACTCAACTATTACAATATCGGCTTATCGCAGGTTCTCAAAGCGGTTAAAAGCAATAACAACGATGTTGGCGGTCGCAAATTTGAAATGAACGGCACAGGTTATATCGTTCGTGGGTTGGGTTATATTAAAAGTTTGCAGGATGTTGAGAATATCCCCATCGGCGTGATCAACACGATACCGGTAAAAGTAAAAGATGTAGCCACGGTACAAATGGGCGGTGACGAGCGGCTTGGCATTTTTGACCAAAACGGCGATGGTGAAGCGGTTGGGGGTATTGTAGTAATGCGTTATGGCGAAAACGCGGATAAGGTTATCCACGCCGTCAAGGAAAAGATGAATGATATCCAAAAAGGCTTGCCGCCCGGGGTAACATTTAAGATCGCCTATGACCGAAGCGAACTGATCGAGAGCGCTGTTAATTCTGTAAAGCATACGCTTATCGAGGAAATGATCACAGTATCCATTATTGTGATATTATTCCTTTTTAGCTGGCGAAGCGCTTTAAGCATCATTATTCAAATCCCGATCACGATTGCTGCGAGCTTTATCCTGCTCAATGCATTTGGCATAAGCTCTAACATAATGTCGCTCACAGGTATTGCTTTGGCTATCGGGGTGATCGTTGATAACGGGATCGTGATGGCAGAAAACTCACATCGGAATTTATCTATCGCACAACAAAACGAAAACTCATGACCACAGCAGAAAGAATTAAAATTATTGAGGCATCATGCAAGCAGGTTGGGCGTGGGGTTTTCTTTTCTACGCTCATAATCGTGGCTTCATTCCTTCCTGTATTCCTTTTGGAAGGTCAGGAAGGCAAATTGTTCGGCCCGCTGGCCTGGACAAAAACATTTATACTGGCTATTGATGCTATCCTTGCGGTAACACTGGCTCCGGTGTTGATCTCCTTTTTTCTGAAAGGGAAACTCCGTACAGATGACCGTAATCCATTGAACAGGGGCCTGGAAAGAATTTACCGGCCTGTATTGAACTGGTGCGTGACCTGGCGTAAAACGACGCTTACAATTAATGTCGTTGCCTTAATCATCAGCATCCCGCTATTATTGAGTTTAGGGAGCGAGTTTATGCCCCCATTGGATGAAGGAAGTATCCTGTTTATGCCCGTTACCCAGCCCGACGTATCCAACGCAGAAGCAAAACAGCTTTTACAGGTACAGGATAAGATTATAAAGAGTATCCCTGAAGTAAAAAACGTGCTGGGAAAAGCAGGCCGTGCTAATACCGCTACGGATAATTCTCCCATCAACATGACGGAAACTATCATTCTGTTAAAGCCTAAAGACGAATGGCGTAAAGGCATTAAAAAGGAAGACATAATCAACGAACTCAATGCCAAACTTCAAATACCCGGCGTAGTAAACGGCTGGACACAGCCGATCATTAACCGCATCAATATGCTTTCTACGGGTATTCGTACCGACGTGGGGTTGAAAGTTTACGGGCAGAACCTTGATACGATCTACGCGCTATCAAATCAAATGAAACAGGCTTTACAGGGACTTAACGGGGTAAAAGACTTATATGTCGATCCAATAACCGGCGGCAAATACCTGGATATACAGATCGACAAGGATGCTATCGCAAGATATGGTTTAAGTGTGGACGATGTAAATGAAGTTGTGGAAAGTGCCCTGGGGGGCAAGAACCTGACCACGACTATTGAAGGCAGAAGAAGGTTTAGCGTAAACCTTCGTTTCGCGCAGGATTATCGCAATAACCTGGATGAGATCAAACGAACTTTAGTGCAAACACCTTCGTATGGCCCTGTACCATTATCATCTGTTGCTGATATTAAAATAAGCAACGGCCCCGCAATGATACAATCAGAAAATGCTTTGCTGAGAGGTACGGTATTATTTAATGTTCGTGACCGGGATTTGGGAAGCACGGTTCAGGAGGCTCAGGGAAGGCTAAACAGCATGGTAAAGACGTTGCCCAAAGGTTACTATATTGAATGGAGCGGGCAATATGAAAACTTAATTCGTGCGGAACGCACTTTGAAACTGATTTTGCCTGTCGTACTCATTATCATTTTCGCATGCCTTTACTTTGCTTTTCATTCTATAAGAGAGGCATTTTTCAGCCTGATCTCCATACCGTTCGCTTTGATTGGCGGAGCCTATATGGTCTATTTCTTTGGGGTGCATTTGTCGGTTGCAGTTGCTGTTGGGTTTATCGCGCTGTTTGGCATAGCGGTGGAAACGGGCATCGTGATGGTTATTTATCTGAATGATGCCATGCAGCAATTGGTTGCTTCAAAAGGCAATTCAAAGGAAAAGATCACTAAAGAGGATTTAAAAGAGTACGTAATGAACGGCGCGGTAAAACGTCTCCGGCCAAAATTGATGACTGTTTGCGTGGCGCTATTTGGATTGGTGCCCGTACTTTGGGCGACAGGAACCGGCAGCGATGTCATGCTGCCAATCGTGTTGCCGATGATCGGCGGGGTATTAACTTCCTCTACCCATATTTTACTGGTTACCCCGCTTATCTTTTTAATGGTGAAGGAATATGAATTAAAGAAATATAGTAGGCTGGAAGTACTGGACGTAAAGGAATAAAAACATGAAAACAACACATCAAATCGTATATACGACGCTCATCTGCTTTGCAGCAATGACAGCAGCAAACGCACAAGTCCAGCGCCTGCCGCTGGATAGCGTTTTAGCACGGGTAGCAGCTAACCCGGCATTGCAGGCTTATGATGCCAGAGTCAATGCGCAGAATGCTTATGCGGCCGGGGCAAAAAGTTTGGACGCTCCGAAGATCAGTGCAGGTCAATACCAGGTTCCCTACCAGCCTAGTCCAAACGGGGGTTCGTTTATGATCGAGGCGGAACAGCTATTTAATAATCCTGCAAAGCTAAATGCAAAGGAAGATTATATGAAGGGCATGTCCAAGGTAACGGTCGAGGACAAGAACTACCTGAAAAATCAGCTGATAGCCCGGGCAAAGCAATATTATAATGAGCGGATAGTGCTTGAAAAGAAACTTGCTTTATTACAAATTACCCAAAGCCTGTTGGAATACATGTTAAAGGATGCAAACATCAGGCTGACTTACGGCAAAGAAAAACTTAGCAACATTTACAAAGCTAAAGCGGATTTGTTTGAACTGGACAATATCCGCGAACAGCTTAGCAATGAGGTCAACCAAAAAAACATCATGCTTAATACGCTGATGACCCGGGACAAGCACACAGCTTTTATAGTGGATACATCGGTTGTTTTAAAGGATTATGAAATCGCTAAAACCGATACCGCCACGCTTGCGAATGCACGCAGTGATATTAAAGGGCTGAACCGGAATATTGAACTACAGCAATTAAACGCCCAAATGGAATACAGCAAGCGCAAGCCTGATTTTGGCATACAGGCGGCGCACATGCTTAGTTATGGTGGCTACCCTAACCAGTATATATTAATGGCTTCCATCACCATACCGATTGCGCCCTGGGCTTCAAAAGAATATAAGGCCAATATAAAAGGCATCCGATACGAAGTAGAAGAATTGCAGCAAAAAAAACTGGATATGCTTAACCAGGCGGAAGGCCAATTAACCGGGTTAAGCACAAACATCGCCAGCAAAAAACGGCAATTAAAAAACTATCAGCAAAACATCATTCCGGCATTGCAAAACGGCTATAAGACGGCCTTACAGGCGTACGACCAAAATACTGGTGATCTCCCATCGGTATTGAATGGTATCAAGGATTTGCAAATGGCGCGAATGGAGTGCTTAGATCGTTTACAGGAACTTTTAACCTTACAGGTAGCTTATGAAAGAGAAAATGAAAGCAATTAACATCATATTGAGCGCCATCCTGTCAGGCACCATGTTGCTTACCTCTTGTTCCGATAAGAAAAAAGACCAAGCTACAGTACAGGCAAAAAGCGATGTAAAATATACCTGCCCGATGCACCCGCAGATATTAGAAGACCATCCGGGAAGCTGCCCGATATGTGGAATGACATTGGTTAAAAAATCCGGCCAGGCCAGCGAGGGCGCTGGCATCAGTTTAAATACAATTTTACAACCGGTTAATTCGTCTGTTATATCAACTATAAATGCTATTACGCCGGAGCAAAAAGAAACGCTAACCGAAATTTCGGCTGAAGGGTATTTGGATTTTGACAGCCGGACATTCAATAATATTGCATCCCGTTTTTCAGGCCGCATCGAAAAATTATATATTAAATATGCTTTCCAGGAGATACGCAAGGGCCAGCGTATTTTTGATATATATAGTCCTGATATGGTAACTGCGCAGCAGGATTTAATTTACTTAATCAAGAACTCTGCACAAGAAACCGCTTTAATAAATTCAGCAAAGCAGAAATTGTTATTACAGGGAATGACCGATGAACAGGTAAACCAGGTAATAAAAACGGAGACGCCATTTTATAGCCTGCCTGTTTATAGTCCTTATGAAGGTCATGTTCATGATGTGGCTCATAGCCAGATGTCAGGCTTTAAACCAATAGAGATGCCATCCGATTTTCCCAATAATCTGCCCTTACCAATCAAAGAAGGGATGTATGTAGAAAAAGGACAGAATTTATTTAATGTGGTAAACCCGCACATGCTTTGGGCAATCATAAAAATCGACAAAACGGACATAGCCCATTTGAAATTAAGCCAGCCTGTTAAACTTACCCTGCCAGATATCCCCGGTAAGGCGATTACCGGAAGGGTTAATTTCATTGAGCCTACTTTAAGAGATCGCGATAAAACAGTTAGCATCCGGGTTTACCTTGATAATATGGATCACAGCCTGAAAGTAAACAGCCTGGTTAAAGCCACCATACAAACCGGTAAAATCAGTGGCTTATGGATACCACGAGAAGCAGTTGTAGATTTAGGGCGGACAAAAGTGGTATGGCTAAAAAAGGGCGCATTATTCCAGGCCCACCAGGTAAGTATAGGTACTGTAGATGAAAAGGAAGTACAAATTAAGAGCGGACTGGCCGCAACCGATAGCCTTGCATCAAATGCTCAATATCTATCAGACAGCGAAAGCTTTATTAAAACAAAAGGTAATGAATAAGATAAAATTATTTGCATTGCTGTTTACCTTGTTGTTCGCAGCATGCAAGCAAAAATCACAAACAGTGGTTGCTAAGGCACAAGGCAAAGTCTATTATACATGTTCCATGCACCCGCAGATACACGAGGATCATGATGGCAATTGCCCGATCTGCGGGATGAAACTGATCAAAGTAGAACTTACCGGAACAAGCGACAAAAACGCAGACCGAATTACATTAACAGCTACACAACTTCAGTTAGCCAGTATTCAAACAGATACGATACGGGAAGAAAACACCGGCAGCGAGAAGACCCTCACAGGAACGGTAACTGCCGATGAAAACAAGACGGAGGAATTAAGTGCGCGAATAGCAGGACGGATACGGCAGCTATTTATACGGACCACAGGGGAAAAAATTACAGCAGGACAACCCGTTTACACAATTTACAGCGAAGATTTACAGGAAGCCGAAAAAGAATACTTACTGGCCATGCAGCAGCAAAAAATGCTTCATAATCCGGATGTTGATTATAAGCAACTGGTAAGCGCTGCCGAAAATAAACTTCAATTATGGGGCCTGTCAAGCTCTCAGATTGAAGGTTTAGCAGCCTCGGGAAAAGTATCGGGAACGACTATCATATTGAGTAAAATTAATGGAACAGTTAGTGATATAGCAGTTCATGAAGGCGATTACGTTACGGAAGGAATGTCCATACTTAAAACACAGGCATTAAATAATTTATGGGTGCAGGCCCAGCTATACGCCAATGAAACCGGGGGCTATAAAGAGAATGACCAGGTAAGCGTTTCCTTTCCGGATTTGAATAGCCCCATAATTAGCGGCAAAGTTGAATTTACCAATCCTGAATTATCCGAGGCTTCAAAGGTGGATCTGATAAGGATAAGTATCCCAAATCCGCAAGGATTGATACGGCCCGGAATGCTGGCTTATATTTCCATCTCGAAAGGTGAGAAGCGTTCGCTGGCAGTGCCCGTGTCAGCTATTATAACTAATGCCAACGGCAGCATAGTTTGGGTAAAAAACCAGGACGGAAGCTTTTCGCCGAAAATGATAAAACCGGGCGTAGGCAATTCAAATTATGTGCCTGTCCTTTCGGGCTTAAATCCGGGCGAAATTGTCGTAACAAATGGCGCTTATCTGTTAAACAGCGAAGCGATATTTAAAAATGGAAACGGTAACGTGATGAGCGGAATGAAAATGTAGTTCTCTCTAAAAAAGCTTTGTTACGTTCCGTAAGAACGTTTGGTGCATACCGTATTTAGGTTAAGGAGGTGGATCAGAGTGCTTATATTTTATGGGTAAACTTAAACTCGCAGAAGACCCTCCCCCATTATGTATCCCGCTCCGCAAGACCCTCCGCAAGAGGCTATACTGCGACGCAATAACAACCAGCCGGCATATTTTGAATTGTCAATAACATTTTAATACTTTTAATAAATATATCATTCACAAGAATTTCGCTTTCTCAACCTAACTTCATGACAACCAGGATCATTAACTACTTCGGATGGGCTATTGTAATCGTCGCATCCGCTTATTTTATTGTTAATAATGCGCTGCATTATTTTGCATTCAATAAAACCGAATACAACGACTTTTGGCCCATACATGCGCCCTGGCTGCTTGTGCATGTCGTCGGGGGCTTAACAGCGCTCGTATTGGGGCCGTTTCAATTCATTCCTGCCATCCGGAAAAATTATCCTAAAACACACCGTACCATGGGCAAAATATACTTGTGCGCCATGGTGGTTGCGGCCGTCGCCTCCTTCGACTTGTCCATTGAAAAATTGATCATCCGCGACAAAGCAATTATTTTTGGAGCCGGCCTCGCCATGCTGGCCATCGCCTGGCTCACCACCTCTGGCATGGCCTACTGGGCCGTTCGCAGCAGAAATTTTGTGCAGCACCGCGAATGGATGGTGAGGAGTTATGTGGTTACCTGTGCATTTACTACTTTCCGCCTGGTCGACAGGCTGCTGACCCAAAGATTCCACGTCGACCCCTATATTTCTGTACAGCTAATGGCGTGGGTATGCTGGTCGGTGCCGCTGATAGTAGCCGAAGTATTTTTGCAGGCAAGTAAAATACGCAAAGGCAATGCCGCCCTGGCCAAAAAGAAACAACAAGACGTTGTGCTAAATGCGGATGGGTAATTAGTGCGATTGCCAAAAAATCAAACCCCGCCAGGCGCGCCGCTTAAACCGGCGGGAGGGAGGGGAAATGCTAACCAACCTGGCACATAAACTAAGTATATTGATTATCAATTTATTGTGATAAATATGTAGTTTTAATAGTTAATTTACTGCTATCCGGTCGCCAAAATATATAATCATGAAAAAAGTTTTATCGAGAGTCTTAATTCTATTGCCCTGTTTATTGGCCCAATTTTGTGCAACCGCCCAAATTAACTATGGTTCAAATAATGGGAAATATATCACGATAAGAAATACGAGAGTTTATTATGAGGAATACGGGCAGGGGACGCCGTTTATACTTTTGCACGGGGGTTTCGGATCAATAAGTAATTTCAGATTTATTATTGGGCCACTTTCTCAGAAATACAGGGTCATTGCCATGGATAGCCCCGGCCAGGGAAGATCCGAACAGACCGATTCAATAAGTTATCAAATATTTTCAGACTACTATTCTGAATTTATTGATAAGTTGAAACTGGATAGCGTATATGTTTTGGGTTGGAGCGATGGAGGGAATTCAGCCATGATCCTTGCTTACGACAGGCCTGATAAAGTTAAGAAGGTAATCATTTCGGGCGCGGATAGTAATACTGATGGATATGCGGCTGGTTCAGAAGAAATGATCAAGTCCTGGCAGGTAGAGCATATTCCCGATTTGCTTAAAGAATATTGGCTTACTGATTTTTTGAAGTTATCTCCAAACAAGGATAATTGGCAAAAAACTTTTCGTCAACTACAGAAAATGTGGCTCACTAAAATCGTAATTACTGACGAACATTTAAGCAACATTAAAGGTAAATTCTTAATTGTTTTAGGGGATAAAGATGCAGCAACGCTGGAACATGGTATTCATTTGTACAGAACAATTAAAGGGAGCCAGTTTTGTGTTTTACCCCATACAAGTCATTTTGTATTTTTTGAAAAACCGGGGCTAATAACAGAAATAGCTTTAGATTTTTTGAAATAGTGAATCATCGGGTTACTTCAGTTTAAGTAAGAAGTCTCTATGTGTAAGTTTAAAGACCATTTCGTTTAGAGTGGGAAGGTGGCTCGGACTTAATTTGAGGTGGTAAGCGGTCCGAGTCCTGTTGCCGCCACAAAGCAAGTCAAAGCCTCAATCGAAAAATTTGAAGCTTTTCTGTTTCTTCATGTACTTGCAGACTACTTTTACTTCGTCGCAAACTTTATCTCAACAGGATGTAAGCACCTTGCTGCCGGGAACCTACGTGGTGCAGGTAGTAAACAAGAACGACAAAAGCGTGGTTGGGGAAAGTAAATTTGTGAAATTGTGATTCCCCGGATTGATCTTCGTTTCGTTACGAAGGATAATTGAACGATTGGATTTTTGAACGATTTGCAGGCCATCACGTGAATACAGTCAGCATCTAAGGTAATGCCCATTCTTAAAAATGGGTTAAAACACGGTATAAATTGACTGAAATTTGTGTTAGATTTGTTAAAAGGGACTAAATCGCGGTCATCGCTCATGCCTCAAAAAGAGATCGAACGTTTGCAGGCTGTCCATCGTTTCTTAAACCTTGAAATTAATGAGACAGGAGAGCTGCAGGAAATTGTAGAACTAGCTTCGGAGCTTTGCGAAACACCTATTGCCCTAATTACATTGATTGATGAGGATACGCAGTATTTCAAATTCAAAGTAGGAATAGATTTGGATCAGAATGTCCGGGAAGACACATTTTGTGCGTATTTGATCAACGGAAATATCCCAATGATTGTTGAAGATGCGTTGCTTGACAGTCGTTTTGTCAATAGCCGGTATGTGGCTGGTGTTCCTCACGTCCGTTTTTATGCGGGTGCCCCGCTTATTACACATGACGGTCACACCCTGGGCAGCTTATGTGTATTGGATGTAAATCCAAGACAAATATCGTATGCCCAACAGCATTTACTTAAAGCGCTGGCAAAACGGGTAGTCCAAATTATGGAGTTTAATTTCAGCCTCCACATTGTAAAAAAACAATTTCTGCAGTCAGAAATGAAGCTTCAGTCATTTTTTGAAAGTGCCGGCGTATGCCATTTGCTGATCGGCAAGGAAATGGAAGTAATTGCCTTTAATAAAACCATGGCTGATTTTTTAGAAAGAGTGTATCATATTCAATTATATGCTGGCATAAAAATAGACCAGGTATTTAAATACAAGCAATTGGATAGTTTTCTTGCCGAATACAAGGATGCCTTAAATGGAGTCTCGCTTAAATATGAAAGAAAGGTTAATTACACAAGTGAGACCGTCTGGTGGTATGTAACGTTTGAGCCGGCCTATAATCCGCAAGGAGAAATCATAGGCGCTTCCTATAATGCCATCGATATAAGCGAACGGAAGCATAATGAAGAACAAATTATGACACAAAACGAATCACTTATCAGCATAGCTTATATACAGTCGCATGAATTACGCAAGCCTGTTGCCTCCATATTAGGATTTATGAACCTATTCAAAATGAATGACTACAGTGCAACCAAAGAGGAATTGATAATGATGGAGAAAGCTGCCAAAGAACTGGACAATAAAATTCGAACCATTGTTAATTTCACAGAATTATAACTTAGGTCTGAATAACTATTAAAAAGGGCCTCAGCGATTGGCTATCTAAATGGACAATGATAGGTGCGACTCTTTGCATCCTCTGTTTATGAGAGTCCGGGCACACTCAATTATTTTGCTATTGAGCGTGGATGTCTAGCCGGGCGGGATGAGCGTTTAAAGCCTGTAAAAGCGCGGGGTAATCTAATTGCTCAAACAAAAGTTTAAAGATGGTGTTTTAGTGTAAGTTAACCGCCCATGCAACTTTCTCATCAAATTAGTCGCCATTTATCCGGCAGCTTTTGCGAAATCCATAATATGAATCCGACAGTTGCCTCTGCAAAAGGCGCGGTACGGATAACGGTTTGTTGTAATCTTTTTAAAGAAAACCTGAAGCATCAATTGGATGAAGACTTCGGGGCAGATTTTGTAAAAAAAAACATCCGTTTTCAACTGCCTGCGGCTACAGTCCCCGGTATTTCGAATAACTATTATATCGATGATTAAAGTTCCTGTAAACAGCCTTTGATCGTTTTTCCACGGCGATCGTCTTCAGTGCTTGTACGAACCTAGAGAAATTTCTTTCCGAGTTTTTCAACTTCGCGGTCCAATTCAGGCGTTTTAAAAATCTGGTAAAGTATAATGACCGCCGCCGAAATAATTAGTGCGGGTAAAAACCCGATCTTCCGCCGTTTTTTGTCTGTTCCCATAATCATACGGACGTTTAGAGGATAACATTAGGCAAAAAAAATTGTTTATTGTTCTATTAATCATTTCTTCCGCTGTCCGAAGTTTCCAAACTTCGGATGATTATGCCTGTAGACTGGGTCAACATCACCCCGGCAGTCCAAAGTTTATAGCTTTGGATATTATGCTCGCATACTGCGTCTAAATGAAATGTAGTCCTATTCCAGAGTTTTAGATCCTCTAAAAAGTTCGACATTTGGCCTGTTCTCTCAACCTCAAGTAAATGAAAGTCGCGCATCTTGTTTTAGTTTGTTATCCTACAACTCACCGGGTTATTGTGAACGGAACGCTTACATTTGTTTAGAAAACCGGCGGCAGCGGGCATATAATCAATTACTCAAAAGAAATCACGATCCCATTGCGCGTTCTGGGCCCTGCCACAGGTGTGAATGGAGGGAGTGGTGTCTCTTCCAACGCCCTCTTGAATGGAAAGTCCCTGGCTACTTTGTTATAGCTTCTTAATTTTTTCCCGGTTTTGTAAAAATAGGTGAGGTAGATCATATCCCGGAGATACTCTTTGGACAGCCAGCTATCAAGATCAAATATTCCGGCTTTATGTAATATAGCAAGACCATAACAGTTTGCCTGCCATTCATAAGTCTGCAATTTCTTTAGCAATTCATCATCCGGGTTCAGGTATAGTTCGGAGCCCAGATCGCGCAGCAGCTTATCCACGTTCCACTGGATGCTATGCCCGGCCAGGTGCAGCAGGTTAAAGAGCTTATCTTCACTGTCCAGGTGGCTTCCGATGAATATCCTTTTGCCATCCAGGTCACCCTTAAAAAAAGGATCCAGATTATGCGTAAAGTGTATAATAAGTCCCAGTTCTCTTACAACCTTTTCACTTTTGTGCAAGGCATCTGCAAAATCGGTTTTCTTTTTTGTCATACAGTCAGCAAAAAATTGCGGGTAATTATTTAATTGTGCCTTCCATAACATCCTCGATATAAGCCACAATTTCGACAAAGCGGGGCTCCTTACGAATCGACTTATCCCTTTGTGCCGGCAGGTCGGGTTTAATATGTTTTATGATGCGGCCGGGGTCAGAATCCATAACATAGATATCGTGTCCAAGTAAAACGGCCTCCCTCGGGTCATGTGTCACCAGCACCATCGTAGGGTTTAAACTGGCGAGTTCGCTTTTCTGAAAAAGCTCCAGCAGGAAGAACTGCATTTTAGCACGTGTAAAGCCGTCCAATGCGCCAAATGGTTCATCGAGCACCAGCATATTGGGGTTTGCCACCAGGCTTCGCGCTATGGCGACACGCTGCAATTGCCCGCCGGAAAGCTGCGGTATCTTTGCATACTTGCCTTCGTGCCCTTCCAAACCCACCACTTTTATCATCGCCATGGCTTTTTCATGCGCTTCATTTTTCGGCACGCCCTGTAGCGTAAGCGGGAGGGCCACATTTTCCAATACCGAAAACCATTCAAGTGAAGAATACTGCTGAAAAACCATCGGGATACTTTGCTTTTCCGTAAGCGCCTGGCCCCCTACAAACACTTCGCCTGAACTGGGTTTTTGAAGGCCCGTCCAATATCGAAGCAGGGTTGACTTTCCGCATCCCGACTTTCCCATGATCACAACAAATTGCCCCATGTCCGGGTAATCTTCCACAATAAAGTTTAGATCGTCAAATACAACAAAGTCTTTTTTCGTTTCAGTATCATAGTAGGATTGATGAACATTCCGCAACTCAAGCACCGGGGGCAATGAGCCTGCAGCAGTTTTTCCCTGATCGTCAATCGATTGAATTTTCGCCATGCTACTCGTATTTGAATTTAAATAATAACCTGTCAATTAATTTGAACACGGCATCCTGGATAATCCCGATTGCAACGATGATAAAGATCACCGCATATACCTTCCCTACGTTGCTTTGCCTTTCGCCCAGGAAAATAAGGCTCCCCAGGCCACCCTGGATTCCGGCAAGCTCGGCTACGATAATATAAGTCCAGCTAATGCCCACCAGTATCCTGATATCGTCTGAAAGGCGCGCTATAACCGACCTCCAGGTTACATAACGCACCGTTTGCCAGAACGTGGCTCCCAGGGTCTTCATCATTTGGAGGTGTACGGTGTTTACTTCATCTATACGCTGTACTACCACCGGAACAAGATAAACCCAGATGCCAAAAGCCAGGAAATTAATTTTGGTTACAATGGTGAGGCCGCTGATTGCTATAAATATCCCCATAAGCGCTGTAATGGGAACAAAGCGCAAGGCATTAACCTGCTGACTGAACATTTTACGTACCTGGGGCGAGAGGCCGATGGCAAACCCGACAACAAGAGCCGCGAAAATACACTTAACGTAGCCGACGATGTTGATCCGCAATGAAAAAAGGATATTTGCGCCCAGGTTGTCGTTCGACAGCATATCGGTAAACGCGGCCCAGGTTTTTTGCGGCGTGGGCATTACATGGTTATTGATTAAACCTAGGTTGGTTACCAGGAACCACAGGGCAAAAAGAATTACCCAGCCGGCAAGCTGAAGCTGCCACTGATATTTACTATTGTTCATAAATCCCATATAATTTCAATATTTCTTAGATCAGGCAGGCTTCCTGGAACACAAATAATTCTGTTTAATAACTTCAATTGATTTGGCGAGGGGTTATTCAATTGTAAAAAGGGGGGCTGTTAACCCCCCTCGATACCTCATTATTTTTTCGCTTTTTTATCCCATATAAACTGGAACTCTGTCCGGCGGTTCTTTGCACGGCAGGTCTCATCTGAGTTGTCTTCGCATCCCGGAACAGGTTGATTTGAACCGTTACCAACTATAATAAATTTATTCTGATCAAAATGGTGTTCATTTACGAGATAGTTTACTACCGAAGTTGCCCTCGCCAGCGAAAGCTTGTTGTTAACAACCGCACTTCCCACATTATCCGTATTTCCTTCAACACGAATATAGGCCCCTGCAAATCCCTGGGCCAGCTCTTTAATTTCCCTGTCTATCAAAACCCTGGCATCCTCATTCAGCATGGCAGAGTTAGTAGGAAACTCAAGACTGATCACTTTACTGCTTTGCGAAGCTTGTGTCTTTACTTCTTCGGTTGCGGGTGTAAATGCTTTAACAACAGCTGCAGCTTGGTCGCTTTGTGATGCAAAATCCTTATCGTTCATAATCTCCTGTATTACCGATGGGTCGGAAACATTCCGCCATGGCGCGGGCGATTTAGCAAGGCCCACTTCAGTGTACTTAATGGCCATCCTGCCATACATCCTGTCGCCGGTCATTCCTGTATAAGTACTATTAAGGCCAAAGAAATTGACATTATCTCCCAAAGTCGAAAAATATACCTTATCGGCAGATTTTGCAGCTACATCTTCCGGAAATTTAAATCCTTTCGCAAAAAGCGCATTTGCTTGTTTCTTGGCAACCGGATCGCTGTTTACCTTTGCATTGCCTTCAAGCCAGCCTTTTACCAGCTTTATGATCAAGTCGTGCTTTGTTTTAAGAACCGATTGCTTCACCAATAAGCCGTCGGCAATGATCTGGCTGGCAACCGCGCTGCTTATCAGCACCTTTGCGCCGGCCTGCGATGCTACGCAATCCTCGTCATCCGGGGCCCAAACCACGGCTGCATCACATTGGTTATTTTTAAAAGTATTAGCTGCTTCAACGCCATCGGCAACCTGGTAACCGTCAATATCCGACATTTTCAATCCCGACGATTCAAGTACATTCAGCAACAGCGTGTGCGAGGCGGTACCAACCGCATAGGCAACTTTTTTACCTTTCAAGCCTGCCACATCATCAATTCCCTTGCGCACAACGATAGCATCTGCCCCGTGCGATTGGTTTACCTGCATGATCTGGACAACATTATCGGCCAGCAACTCGCTTCCAGAGCCCATTTCAACAGACAGCGCGTCAGTTGTGCAGTAAACGAGGTCGAGATCGCCGGAGTGAAGTCCCGACCGGGTATCCTTAACCGCATCCATTTGTTTGATGAGTACTTTAATGCCATATTTTTTGTAAAAAGTACTGCTGTCGCTTGGCTCCATACCGCCATTCATCAAAACAAGCCCTTCCACACCGGTAAAGGTGTTATAGGCTACTACGAGGTCGGGTTTAGCTGTGCCGGCAATTTTACCGTCTTTTGATATCCAGTGGGTATACGCAAAATAGCCTGCGGCAAGTACTACAATAAGAATGATTGTATTACGAACCGCCTTTACGGTTTTTTGCCCTTTTTCAGTTAGTTCCATTTAGGTTTTATTTTTTGTGATCAATAATTTATTTAAGAAGGTCTTTATTCGCAGTAAGCCATGATGTGTCCGAAGTTGCCTGGCTATCATCTTTTGGCGGTTCATTTTCAGGATTCATGAAAGCAAATACGTCAACTTTCTTGCTGTATTGTTCCAGCAGTTGCTGGCCTGCATCATCCATAATACCATTCTCAGCCTCCATTTTCATCAGCAGGGTCTCATGATCGTGAATCATTGACATTACTTCCGATTCATTTTCTGCAATACGGTTCCGTGTTTCTTCTAACGTAATTGTTTCGAATTCTGAAACACCTAATAAAGAAGACGCGCTATTGGCTGCCTCCCTCCAGGTATTCGAAGTTTGCAACTGATCGCGCAAGCGGCCGATTGTGTTTGCCACGGATTCGGTACTGCTTTCAAGATTACTGTACAGGCGGTCGAAAAAGTTATAGCTTTTCAGCATCTTTTGCTTATCCTCCTGCATTGTTCGCAGCAGCTTTTCATCTTCGGCCGCTTCACGTCCAAAATGTGCAATCTGGTCCTTTGCTTTATCGCGGGTGTGCTGGTCCTTTTTGGGATCATTTGCTTGTTTCTCAAACTGGGCCGCATAATCCAGGTTCTTCTGCATCGATGCTTTTCTTTCCTCCATTTTGGTGGTATGAAGCGAGATAGCCTCCATCATTTTCTTAATGCTCACGTTGAATTTTGCAAGCACCGCCCGCCGATTGGCAACTACCACTTCAAGCAAGCCGGGCAAATCGGTTTTTATTAAAAACCGTGTCATAGCCCTGATCGCGCTTTTCCATCTTGCTATAAGTACGTTACGCATCAGGATTATCGTGCCGATGATGCCGATCATTATAAACAACTTGCCCAACTCAATGCCGAAATCTATCCAGTTCTGGATGGTTTTGGTTATGAGTGGCAGCAAAACATACCCGATGAGAAGGAAGACCGCTATTAACACAGCCGTTATTCCCATCCGCATTTTTTTTTCATCCGGCGTTTCCAACGTGTAAACCGACGAATCTTTTATTGTATCATCCATGATTAATTTTGAATTTAGGGGTCATATAATTATTACTTTAGGTTAAAGTCTGCTGATATCGCTATCGATGCTTGATTGGATATGGTTATAGGCAACCGTGATCAATTGCTCCGCCCTTTCGATTTTTTCCATAGCCTCTTTGCCGAGGCTCTTATCCACATCCATTTGATTTACTTCCTTTGCCATCGAGTCGGTTAGCTGTTGTTTCTGTACTTCAAGCTGCTCCAACTGCTGTTTTATCTTTTTGATGGCGTCATTATGTGATTGGACTGCGGATTGTCGTTTTTGTAACAGATTATTTTTTTCTACAGCGGCCCCCTTCAAAAAATCATCATTTTTTTGCTTCAGTACATCTTTATAGTGCAGGGCCGCCTCTTTAAGCTTTGCCCGCGAAACATCCTGCGCTTCAAAGCTCATCAATACCGCCTGCAAAATAACTTCGGGTGCAACAACCCCTGTTGCCGCCATTTTTTGCTGTGTTTTTATCAGCGACTGGCGAAATTCAAAATAATCGGGGCCGGGAAGATTTGCTTTAACCAGTTCATCTTCGAAAAACTTAATGAATGTTGGGTCGAGCTGGTCTTTTGCGGGAGCGCTTTTAGGTAGCGGAGTTACAAATGACGGATCGGCCGTTGTGTCGCCGGCGGGTGCTGCGGCCTGTTGCTGGGGGAAAAATGCCGGGGCTGTTTCCTTGCCCGAATCCGGGTTAGCGGAGCTTTTGGCCTGATCTCCGGGTTCATCGGTAATAAAACCCTGATCTCTTAAGAAGCTTTTTAATCCCATAGTTTTATTTAGGTTGTGTTGGTGCTTGCCCGAAGAGTCCCTGGTATTTCCGAACCCTTCTCACAAATATATAGATTTTGCAATAATTCACGGTCTATCTCAGCATGCGGTATGCACACTTTTCATCGTGTTTAAACAGCCGGACTTCAACTGATCAACGTACTAATCACCGAATCATTTCCAACGAATATAAATAGAAAAAGCCTTCCATTTAATTATTTTTTATCCGCACAACTTCCATTGTTGTTTTTTTAGCAAATTTTTAATTGCTTTTGAGAAAAGACGCCAGACCTGTTTGCAAGAAAGTCAAAAGCCCCGGGCCGAAAAACGACTAGGCAAAACACCCGGGTACACCTGGTACACGTGAATATACCTGGAACGCAAATTTTTTCTTGAATTCACTTGTTTTTGTCAAGAATTTTCTGTATAGTCATGTCGTTGGCTGAAGAACGCCGGTTACTCCGCGAGAAAACCTACCGGAATGAAAAACTTATTCATGGGATGCAATTTTACGCGTTTTTCCAGGTTCACGTATTCACGTTCGCGACACACTCGTTTCTTGTTAACGCCTAGTTAACAGTTATTTACAATCTTTTAATGCTCGAAAATACAGCGTTTTCTGACAAAATGCTGTCACCACTTAGCCGGTATTTATCCTGTAAATTTGCACAACGGTTCAGCGATCTCCCATTTTTCCGCGTCCGGTTAAATTTACGGGCTTTTGGGGGTAAAATTTCTTTTGTTAAAACGCACTCGGGCTTGCAGGTGACAACATCTGCAAGGGCAAAAATACCTAACTTTGGTCACGATTGAGTTAATCGCATCTTTTATTCCCTTTGTAAATATGGCAACAGAAGTTAAGTGTCCGAATTGTGGTTTTGGGTTTCCGATTGAGGAAGTGATGGCCGAAGAATATAAAAAAGACCTTCGGGTAAAAATGCAGGAGTTCACCCAACAAAAGGAAGAAGAATACAGGAAAAAGGAAGTCGAATTTACAAGCAAGGAGCGACAGCAGGCTTTGCAGTTTGAGCAACGCCTTATCGACGAGAAAAAGCAGTTGCAGGCCATCATTGAACAATCGCTGCGAAAAAGTATCGGGTCTGACTATGAAAATCAATTGCAGCTTTTGCAAAATGCTAAAAATGAATCAGACGAAAAACTAAAACTGGCCCGTAATAAAGAGCTTGAATTTTTGCAAAAAGAAAACGCGCTGAAACAACGGGAAGAAGAATTGGAATTATCTGTTCAGCGGAAAATGCAGGAGCAGCGGAATGAATTGTCCGAACAGATCAGAAAGCAGGAAGCCGAAAGGTTTAGTCTAAAGGATACCGAATACCAGTTAAAACAAAAGGAACTGGAAAAGCAACTGGACGATCAAAAAAAACTGGTTGACGAGATGAAGCGCAAAGCTGAACAAGGCTCGATGCAATTGCAGGGCGAAGTACAGGAGTTGATACTGGAAGAGTTGCTACGAGATTACTTTCCGTTCGACGTGATTAGCGAGGTGGGCAAGGGGGTGCGCGGTGCGGACTGTGTACAAACCGTGCGCAATACCTTCGGGCAGGAATGCGGACGCATCATTTATGAAAGTAAACGCACCAAGGATTTCGGCAACGACTGGATTGATAAGCTTAAAAAGGACATGCGGGCAATTGGCGTGGATGTGGCCGTAATCGTTTCGCAATGCTACCCAAAAGGAATGGATTGTTTTGGTGAAAAGGACGGAGTATGGATATGTTCTTTTGACGAAGTTAAGGCTGTCGCCTATGTTTTGCGCGACGGCATCATTAAACTGGCCAACCTAGCCAAGGCCCAGGACAATAAAGGCGATAAAATGCACCTATTGTATGACTACTTAGTAAGCAGTGAGTTTGCCGAACAATGGAAAGCCATCCGCGAAGGTTATATGAGCATGCGCTTATCCATCCAAAGAGAGCGCGACGCCATGGAAAAAATGTGGAAGGCACGGGAAAAGCAACTGGAAAAAGTATTAATTAACGCGGCGCATATTAAGGGTTCAATTGAGGGGATTGCTGGTAGTGATGTGATACGCTTGGAGTTGGGAGATGATGAAGAGGGGGTATTGTTGGAGTAGGAATCGTTTCGTTTGAATTAACTTGAAGTAGTTTCATTTTAACTACACTCGCAGTCTTTATTTCTTTTACCCCCTGCTAAAGTTTTATAATACACCCAACCTTGTTTCAACTTACAGGTACAATAATATTGAAATCTCTGTTGGATTTTCTCTATTTCGTCCACAAATCCTAATAGGGCAGCAGCACTCAAGCTTGATGAAGAACTAGTTTCAAAATGAGAAAGATTATTGCCAATCTGCTGAATATAAGTCTTGAAATCACTTTTGGTTGGTATATTTTTATTAATTACCTTTTTGCTTTTACGCTTCAATTCAATAATATCATTTATAGATGATAATATTGGTTCAACTAGTTTCTTATTCGGATTGAGAATTATACTTATCGGGATTTGTAAATCAAATTTTTCTATTATATCCATAAGCACAAATTCATAATAGATACGAAGATCGGAACCGATTGAATCTCCATTGTTAATTTTTTCTATTAGTAGACGTTTGTAATCTGTTGTTTTGAGAGCACTAAGGCTTAATTCATCCTTGTTGCCACGAAGAGAGTAATGTGCCCAATTTTTATTGCTGTCTGCAAAACCTGTAATTG
>Ga0207132_1051_pt1 | contig 21034 bp, 15 predicted proteins | sample Alteio_BWMinHeat_14_FD_153554 | JGI IMG/M metagenome (GOLD analysis project Ga0207132, IMG submission 153554) | Enriched cells from forest soil in Barre Woods Harvard Forest LTER site, Petersham, Massachusetts, United States -... | ecosystem: Environmental > Terrestrial > Soil > Temperate forest >...
GGGAACGGGCGCTGCTATCCTCGGAAAATTCTTGCAAAAAACCAGGACGGAAGTTCCCACGAATGATTACTCCCGCATGCTGGGAAATGCAATACCACAAAATATAAATCCTGATCCGCAACCTGATGATCATATCGCTTATATTATTTTTACTTCCGGCACTACTTCCGACTCCAAAGGGGTTGCGATCACCCGCTTAAATCTGGAGGCACATCTTGCTACCCTGCAGAAAGTTTACACCCTGAATGAAGAAAGCAGTTTATTGAATCTTTTATTTCTTTGTCATGCCGATGGCTGCATACAGGGTCCTGTTCTGGCAGCTCAAACCGGATGCAGTTGGCACAAACCATTCCGGTTCAGCATGAAAAAAATTCCGGAATTCCTGGACTACGGTTATACCAACAGCATCTCACACATCTTCGTGGTTCCAGCCATGCTGCATATGATACTTCCTTTTGCAGAGAATTATGAGGATAGTTTCCGTTATCCGGAATTCAGGGCAATGCTTTCCGTATCCGCACATTTAGACGCGGGATTGTGGGACGCTTTCGAATCGGTATTTAAAATTCGATTGTCAAATATTTACGGGCTCACGGAAACCGTTGCGGGCAGCCTGTTTTGTGGTCCTTTGAATGAAACCTATCAGAAATATTCAATTGGAAAACCCATTGACTGCGAAATACGCATTGTAAATGATTCATTCAATTCACTGCCACCGGGGGAAACAGGCGAGCTTTGTCTAAAGGGTGATCACATTATGAAACAATATTGGGGTTCTACTGTAATGACCGATGAGGTGTTCCGGAACGGCTGGTTTCTTACAGGTGATCTGGCTTCGATGGATGAAGGCGGTTTCGTGACGATTCGCGGGAGAAAAAAGAACCTCATTATTTCCGGCGGCATAAACATCCAACCGGAAGAAGTTACCGAATGCCTGTTGAAAATGGAACCGGTTCATGAAGCCTGTGCTATCGGTATGCCGGATGAGGTGTTTGGAGAAAAGCTGTTTGCCGTGGTCGTTTTAAAACCGGGGTTTCATACGACAGGAACTGAACTCGTAGAAAAATGCCGTATTTCACTGGAAGAAAAGAAAGTTCCTCACCGAATCATTATTCTAGAGGAATTTCCAAAAGGAGTTTCAGGTAAAGTTCAACTCAACGAGCTCAGAGAATTGTTGATGATGCAGCAAACTGCCCATATGTTAAAGCATGGTAATCTATATGAAAACGACGTGTTGGCCATCGCCGCAGATTCTTTTCAGGTGCCGGTTTCAGCACTTTCCATTCGGGATTTAGATTCCGGGTCTGCAATCACAACGGTGATACCATTCAGAAGGGCTGATATAAAGAGTGCACTCATTTCTGCTTCATCCGAAATGGCAAGCAGAAGCCTGTCTTGGTGCTGCAGATTCAGTTGTTTAAATAAACCAGAGACCTGACTAATCTTTTTTTTAAGCCAGTCATAGGTATAACTTTTATAGCCGTCCTGTAAAAATATTTTGGTCGGGGATTGTTTAAATAGTTTTTCTAACATCAGGCAGTTTGTGATTTGGTGCTTTCAGATAATCATCCAGCAATTTTTTCTTTAGTATTTTATTATGATTCCCACGTGGGATCTTTTCTACTATTTCAATTACACTGGGAACAGCATAATTCCCGATCTGTTTTCCTATGACTGATTTTACTAACGTAATCAGTTCCATTTCTTTTTCAGTGTGCCGGGGGACCACAAAAAGCGCAATGGATTCTTTCTCTTTTTCCAGGAGGGGGCAAACTGCCCAGTCTGTTAGTTGTTTTATTTCACCCAATACTTCGTCCAATGCATTTATTTCGATGCGCTCACCGGTTGGCAGTTTAACAATATCGGAGAGCCGTCCATAGAGACTAATACTCCCATCCTCATTTTGAATGGCGAGATCGCCGGTATGAAACCAATGTTGGCGAAGGCAAGCTGCTGTTGCTTCTTCATTTCTAAAATAACCTGAGAAAATTCCAGCACCATAAATACACAGTTCCCCTTTCACACCTGTCTTTACGGGGTTGCCGGATTTGTCGATGATTTTTATTAAACAGTCTATCGGGATACCAATGCTGTGATCAGCAGACGGCGAAAATCCCTTCGGCTCGGCTATACATAGGCCGGACGTTTCCGTAAGCCCATAATAATTCATAAGCTGTATACCTGTTTGCTCCTGCCATTTTGTTCTTAATTCTTCTGGAAGTGTATTGCCTGTGCAAAGCGCCAGACGGATCAGATGGTTTGCCGGAGATAAGTTTTCATCGGTCCGCGCTATAGCCAGTAATTGCCTGTAAAAGATTGGGTTGGCTGAAAGAATCGTAATTTTTTCATCTAATATTGTTTTCGCGTAATGGTATATACTCTTATTGTCTTCTGGTATTATACAACAGGCTCCGCTTTCCACCGAAGCAACAGTTGCATGGCGAAGACCACTCATGGTTTCCAATCCACCAATTGCCAGGTAGCGGTCTGTTTTTTTCCAGTGATAAGTTTCTGTCATACAGCGACCCGACCTGATCAATTGCCAGTGCGTGAGTGGAATGCCCTTGGGATTTCCGGTAGAACCGGTAGTCCATAAAATGACAGCAATGTCATCTCCGGTTATATTTGAATTTCCTGACAAAACAATATCTGGACAATTGCCCAGCCAATTTTCAAAAGAACTTGGCATGTCGTAGGCCGGTTCATTGATGAGATCTAACATGATGGAATTGCATCCTTCTGATTGAACGTATTCATGAAGAGCAGGTTGTACAAAAGCAAGTCTGGGTTTCAAGAGTTGTATATATTCCCTGATGCGTGGTTTGGCTTCCCTTGGCGAAACAGGCACCAGCACAATGCCCAGGCTGCTCGCGGCCCAGAAAACAAGTAGGATTTCCGGATGCAGGTCGGCGCAGAGCAGCACCTTGTCTCCTTTTTTTAATCCCTGGTGCACGAGCGCTTTCTGGATTAGAGTAACCAGTTCATCTGCCTGGCTATAGTTTAGAAAATCATTTCCCATTTTCATACAGGTCTGCTCGGTGTAAGATTCGACAGCCTGTTTCCAGAAAAAACCAAGTTGTTGTTCTTTTCTTTCGAGAATATATTTCTGGTGACCCAGTAATGACTGCAAACGAAATCCAGCTTCATCTACAGGTACAATCTGGGCGAGTTCCAGATCCCAGAGTGTTTGAAGGATCTGTTGCATATCCGGCTTTGGGATACCGGTTATTTTTAAAATCTCATGAAGGGTTTTTCCCTGTCCCGCCCAGTAAAGGATTTGCACTACCAGTTGACTTACCAATTTGCCGATACTTTGCCGTATTCGGAGGGCATACACCGCGTGATGTTCGAGCAGTTCTTCAATAAGCGGACCATAATCTTTAATGTTGAATTCAATCTGGCGGTTGATGGGATGAATGCTGAGCAGGGGATTTTGCAAAAGATAATTTGCCTCCCAATCGGGTTGCTCATGACCGCGCCAGGGCTTGAGTACAATCTGGTCATTTTCCGGAATCCAGGCAATACATGCGTTGTAGTTGGAATGGTCCGGTTCTGATATCAATAATTTTTCTTTATCAGTGCTATTCTGGTTCCAGTTAAAAGTAGCCGGTTCGGATAAAACATAACCTTTTCGGTGAGTCGTTTTTGCCAGTTGCTCAAAAAGAAAATCATATTCCTTTCCGTGCAGCTGACGACAGCCACGATCGAAATAAGGTTCCGGTTCACTATTGGTCAAATGAACATGAGGAAAGATAATGGGTGCATGAGGTCTGGCGATTCGGTCCAATTCGGAAATGAGTTCCGGCTGATTAAATCTATGAAGCAGATCCATACCGATGATGGCCGATATTCTGTTTGATTCAAATGGCATGGGTCTCAGAAAGTCTGCAAACACGACGGTATGATTTGTCCGCCTTTCAGACGACATCCAGTAATCAAATCCTTTATAGCCAAGAATATCTTTGTCACCTTCCCAAACCGTAATGATGTGTTGGTCGGGGAACCAACCGGCGAGCATGCTGGCTGTCCAGCCACTACGGTCCCAAAGATTGAGAATGATATCTCCGCCCCGGACCTTTTCTTTTATATAAGATATAAATGGGAAAAGAGCTTTGAATGCTTCATTAAAAGGCTGAAAAACAGCGTATAAGTCGATGGAAGGATGCCGGCTTTTCTGACGGAGAAACCGTTGGTATTTGTATTTATTACGTGAAAGATAGTCAGTAAGTGATTCCAGCTCAGGGTTTTGCCGGGGCAGGATCAGGTCTTTTTTGTCACAAAAATGCAAATGATCGATATAGGGATAGGCACTGGCCTGTTCAGGGTATATTTTCCATCCGGAATATGCCATATGATTCTATTAAGGAATCTGATCGCTGCTTTCATCTGGATCTGATTTGGATGACGTGATCCCGATCTTTTATGGGAGTATTGGGGGTAGAGATATAAACTTATAAAGAATAAGTGGAAATTGCAAGACTGTTTTCAGTTAAACATTAAGATTAAATAAATCATCTGTGACCCTTGAAGGAGATAAGGAAAGCACACATCAGCGCTTTTTAAAAAGTGTGGCGGCTTAGTGGCGAAAACAAATCCGGATGAGACAGTTTACTGCTGTATTCTTAATATCCGACCCTTACCCGTACAGGCCCATCCGGTGTGAGCATCCAGAAAATACATCCCTATAAAATAATCGGAACCCAGTTGGCAATTAAGATTCCAGGTTTGTCCACCGTCTGAACTTTTATAAATATTGGTCAATCCTTTATAATACCCTGTATTGGTGTCTACAAACCTGATCACGTTAATTGACGCGAACTCTGCGCCTAAAAGCAAATTTTTCCATGTTTGTCCTCCATCAGTTGATTTAAGTATTCCAGATGGGCAGGCATAATATCCATTGTTTCTATCAATAAAAAACAGTTGATTATATGTCTGAGAAACCGTATTTGCTGGCAGACTGGAATTTTTGATCTGCCATGTTTCTCCGCCATCCGATGTGGCCGCAAAGATTCCTGAACCTGTTGCAACAAAACCTGTGTCCACATTTAAAAAATAGGGATAGTAGTCCTGAGGCTTATGTGGATCGATGAAACTGGTCACCCAGCTATTACCGCCATCTGTAGTTTTTTCAAGTCCGGCTCCACCTTCATCTCCATAAAAACCTAACAACGGACTTGCGAAGGAGATCGTGAATCCGCTGGCAGTAGGCAGTCGTTTAACCGTCCAGGAATTTCCTCCGTTATTAGTTGTAGCCAGTTGAGAAAATCCTTGCGCAAATCCGTATTGTGCATTAACAAAAAATAAATTCAAAAAATTGCTATCCCCCGGAGTGTTGGGAATTGCTTGCCACGACATTCCACTATCCGAGGTTTGATAAATATTTTTCCCGAGAGTAAAGCCCCTGGTTGCAGAAGTAAACCATATATCTGAAAGAGTTTCACCTGGAATGGTGGCGATAACATTCCAATCTATCAGTAAATCCGGCGCAACAGGATAAACAGGAGGGATGTAATTAGATTTTCTACAGGAGAAAGCAGACAAGATCAGGAAAAAAAAAGTTATGATTTTTAATCTCATAATCATGGGTGTCTATTTCTTAAAATAATAACGGGCTCCTATATTTATTCCCACGATGTCAATAAATTTCATGCTGCTGACAGAGCTGATGGTCATTGAAGTAAGTTGGTACCGATAGTATGGTTCACTGAACAGAGAAAATCTATCGTTTATTTTATCTTCAAAATTCACACCCAGATATAAACTTAGTCCTGTGTTGGTTTTAAAAAAATCTTGTAAGTTGGTTACATGAAGCCAGGTATACAAATTAAAATCGACACCCCCGTTGATAGTAGTTTTGAGATTCCCATTACCCATTGAATAGCCTGCCAAAACAGGGAGATCTAAACGCATCAGATGAATTATTCCGAAAGAATCTCTGGCATTAATATTTATTTGTGAATACTGAATTCCTGTTTTGATAGAAAAATTTTTCCCTAATGACCTATTCAATTTTATTCCTATTGTATAAGAAAGTTTTGATAGTTCACGATCATTATGTGGAGAAATAATTGGATAATCCGGGGAAATGAATAAGTCCAGATTCCATTTCCGATTGTCCGATTTGTTTTTTGTTTCAGATTTCTTTGAGTCTTTACTCTGTAATGAATCAGGAATAGTCGCTTTTATAATTGGAGTAGTCGCTATTACAACAGCTTTTTTATCAAGTCCGTCTTTCCCCTTTTCCATTTTATTTTCCTTTGCAACATTGGAATCTTTTGTAGCAGAGAATTCTATGGGTGTAGATGAAACCCTGGAGGTATTTTCTACTTTGGAAGAAGCCGCATTTTCTTCAGTATTTTCTTTCGCGGAGCCAAATTTGTCTGAATAATTGACCCTGGGTTTCTCTTTTTGATTCTTTTTTTTATCTACTTCATTAATTTGGGAAAGCTTCAATTGATCCTTACGAATTGGTAAACCTGGTACCCTGGCTTTCATGGAATCATTAATAACAGGAACATGATTCATTTTTGTACTATCCATTCCAATAACAGAAACTGATTTCTTCCGATTAAAAATAAAATACCCTCCCACCAGCGCTAAGGATAAAATGACTATTGCAAAAAGCCGGAAAAAAAACAGCCAGAATACCCTGTCTCTTTTCTTTTTTTCTATGATCCGTTCCCACATATCTTCAGGCACAGCAGAGGGATAATCCCTGAACCGGCCTTTGAAGAATTCATCCATTTGATTATCTGAAATCATTAACCTGGGATTTTTTGTAATAAAATAATCTTGTCTTTAAGTATTGCCCTGGCTTTGGATAGCTGACTCCGGCTCGTAGCGCTTTTAATTTTCAGAATGTCGGCTATCTCATGATGTGAATGGCCTTCAATAACATATAAGTTGAAAATTATCCGATATCCATCAGGCAATTGGTTTATAAGTTTTAAGAGGTCCTCGGTGTTTAAATCTGAAATGATATTAATATCGGGCGAAATCAATTCATGCTGATCATGGGTTATTCCGGTAACTTTTATTTTTCTTTTTTGAAGAATTTTAATAGCAGCATTCACAGTAATTCGTTTCAGCCACCCTTCGAATGAGCCGGCGAATTTGAACTGGTTTATATGGCTGAATATGCTGATAAAAGCTTCCTGCAGCATATCCTCCGCCTCATGCTGATCCCCCGCATACCGACGGCAAATAGTCATTAGTATACCTGCATACTTTTCAAACAGTGTATGCTGGGCAATTGTATCTTTTCTTATACATCCCTGAATGAGATCCCTTTCGTTCAACACCCTGATTTTAATGAACCTACAGACCTAAGATATGAAAGCTGGTAAAAACGTTGCCCGGCGAAATCATAATACATGGCTTTCTGCGTTCTCCTATATGTTCTTCTTAAGAGACATTTTTTTTGTCCGACCCGTTGATAAACCCAAATATCCAATTCTATGGAAGGTTTGTTACTTCACTCAGGGAGAGTTCTGTCTCCCCTTTACTGCTTACTAGCCATTTTTCTCCTGCTGTTCAGCATCAATTCTGTACAGGCAAAAACAGTTGTCATCGTTGGAAGCTCGGAATTCTTAACCGTTCCTGGTATGACCACGTCTGTGCCAAGCCAGCCTCCGCCAAATGTACCGCCCGTCGCAGATGCAGGCCCTGATCAAACCATCACGGCGCCTGCCAATTCAGTCATTCTGAACGGATCGGCATCTTATGACCCTGATGGAACAATCGTTTCATATTCCTGGGTGTTGGTTTCGGGATTGGGCTCTGTGATTATAAGCAACAGCAATCAGGTAATCGCAGGCGTTTCCGGTTTAACTCCCGGTTCATATACTTTTCAACTCACGGTGACCGATAATAGCGGAGCCACCAGTAGCGATTCGGTTACTGTGACGGTAAATCCGGCTATAATTATTACTAACCAGCCGCCGGTTGCAATGGCAGGATCAGACACTACGATTTACCTGCCTGCCAGCAGCTTTCAGTTGAATGCTTCGAATTCTTATGATCCGGATGGGAATATCACTTCATATCAATGGCAGGAAATCAGTGGACCAAACACTGCCGTCGCTTCATCTATGAACGGCCCGGAAGTGAATCTCAGCAGTCTGCAGGAAGGAATCTATCAGTTCCAGTTAACGGTTACCGATAACCAGGGAGCGAGTTCGACGGCAACGATAAAAATTACAGTAGATAAAAATTCCGGGACGCCGGATCAATTCATTGTATTTCCAAATCCCGCACAGAATATTCTCAACAGCCAAATCAACAGTTCGCTGAATGGAACTATCCGTATGGTAGTTTATGATATGATTGGCAGACTGGTAATTGCTGATGAAGAACAAAAGTCGGTGGCCCTCTATGAAAAATCGCTGAACGTAAGCGGTCTTGCTACCGGCATGTATTCGATACAAGTGAATATAGCTAACATGAAATTCATGGTAACCAAATTCTTCAAAAAATAGCCGTCAGAAAAGTTATTTTTCAGGGAATCATCTAAGAGCCAGACTATTGTTGTGCTGTGGAATTTTAGCAAATTTATAAGTAAGGTAAACAGAAAAAGCGCTGTTCCATACGCTATAATCAAATCCCGAGGAAGCTTTGATCAATCCGTTGCTTATACTGGATGTCAATTGGAATTGATTCCATTCAAAACCAGCCAGAACAGTATAGCCAAGATCTTATGGATTGTAAGTAAGATCAGTCCAGGAAGAGGAAGTTCCTTTAGCAAACTTGATGTTATTGTCAACATTTTGGCTTGATGTAATCGCACCCTCCGTAATTATTAGCCCATTTTCTCTACCATCAATCCCTCTTGAAAAATACACCCCGGCTCCAGCAAAAACACGAATCGCCTTAACAAGATTTGATTTATATATGATGTTCACAGGAATGCGTAAATAATATAAATGTATGTCAAGATCTAAATTCCAGCTTATGCCTGGAGTTAAAGATTGCCACGAAATATGACTTCCATTCCCGAAGTACAACAAAGCTGGTTCCAGGAACCATTTTTTGCTCAAGGGGATTTCCGTACTCATGCCAACCAGAAAAGAATTTATGGAAGAATAATAATGATAATCTTTGAAGGGCAAATTTCCTATATTCGACAGGTTTACATCGTTATAGCCTGCTAACGCCCCCAGACTAACTTGCCCGAAACTTGTTGTGAAGGAAAATAAAAGCGCGCAGAAAATTAGTTTTTTCACACCGCTATTTGTCAGGTTGACAAGACAATGAAACATAAGGTTGCACTATTGACCCTGGCAATTCCATCTAAAGGTGGCTGATATGGAATAGCAATAGTTCTCAGGCATTGCATCTTCTAATATAAATTTGAGCATTACAGGTAAATTCAGCCATGACTATAAGAAAAATTTTATGCTATTTTTTGGGAATGGGATTGACAATTGGTTGTTCGAAAGACCACCATTTGCCGCAAGAAAAATATTATCCTTTTAATTATACCGCACATTATTCTTACACAAATGATACACTGAAAATAGTAGTAAAAAATCCACTGAATTGTCCTTTGAGAATTTTAATTTCTTCCCCGGATAAATCGTTACAAGATATCTCAGAGAAATTCGGCACTTTAACTTTAAAGGAAAAAAGCGATACAATTATTAACTTCTATTTGAAAACCCAAAACGAAATCAATTTTAAATTCGATTCCAAATTCGGTGATTTAAATAAAGAAATAATTAAAGAGAAATTCAGTTTGCCATTTCCAAAGAACCGAACGTACAAGATTATTCAGGGCTACAATGGTTCATACTCACATAATACTGACTTCTCGAGATATGCAATCGACTTTTCTTTAAAAATCAAAGACACCGTTTGCAGTGCAGCAGATGGCTATGTAGTAGGAGTAATTAAAGATTATGAATATGGAGGAACTTCTATAGACTGGCTTGATTTCAGTAACTATATAACAATTTACCATCCCAAAAGCGGGCTTTTTACCGAATATGCTCATCTGAATAAAAATGGTTCTTTTGTAAAAGTAGGAGACACTGTCACAAAAGGACAACCCATAGGCTTAAGCGGAATGACAGGATACACAACAGTTCCTCATCTGCATTTTAATGTATTAGTACCCGACAGTAAAGAAGGACTGGTATCAACTGCCGGTGAATTTGAAGAAGGATATAGGGGAACTGAATTAACTGAAAATACAACTGTTAAAAAATAAAAAGCACCAGCAGACATTACTCTGCGGGTGCTTCAAATTCTCTTATATATCAAGCCCCTTTGGACCTGATGTAAGTTCTTTATTAAGGAGTGATAATGGTGTTTCCGTCAAGAACGACAGCAGTCTGAGCCAGGGCTCTGCCTTTCACTGAAGATCCGGTTTGAAAAGTAATGCCTGTTTTTGATAGAAGAATTCCTTCAAAATGAGAAGTAGTTCCCATTGTTGCCTGACCGGCTACCTGCCAGAAAATGTTCTTAGCCTGTGCGCCACCGGTTACATTAATATTCACTGCTGAACTCATGGTCATATTTCCCGCGATCTGGAAAATCCATACGTCATTTGCACCACCGGAAATAGTAACATCTGAAGGCACTATAACTGTATTTGACCATTTATAAAGTCCGGGAACCAGCGTTTTACCACCTAAATTTCCGGTAGCCAGTTCGACAAAGTCCGGTGAAGGACGACCAGCGGCATCATTATAAGCGGTATTCATATCATTTATTGCCGTAGTCATGTTGTCCGGAGTCGGCGCAGCCATATCAGCCGCATATATTTTTCCTGTCACCTGGGCTGAGGTTGCATAACCTGTTGCATTGGTGATGGAAAGTCCGGTAATATATGATGTTGCAGCAGGGCTCAAACCCAGGTCACCGGTAATAGCAGAAGTAGAAATATTATTGATCGCTGTTTTAGCAACAATTACATAATTGCCTGCAGTGCCCAGATTAACTACTGCCAGTGTGGACGTGCTGCCACCTGTAGTAAAATTCCAAACCGCATTAGACATCAGACCTAAGCCTGCCTTGTTTTTTGCACCGGTTGTTACCGTTGCATTGTAGGAAGTTCCTGATGCCAGTATGGTTGATGGTGTAAATGTTGCAGTCATTCCGGAATAAGTTACTACACCAGGAATAACCGTTGAGCCCTGCATCAAGATAAAAGTAGAATCGTTAATAGTGGATGAATCCATTGCTTCGCTGAATGTAAATGCAATTGCCTGGTTCCTCGGAACACCGGTCAGATTACTCGACGGATTTGTTGAAACGACCGTGGGATTTCCTGCACCATTAGAATCTTTTTTACAACCCTGTATTGATAAGATCAATAACGCTAACGCTGCAATTGCTTGTAATGCTTTAATTAATTTCATTTAAAATTTTTATAAGATGTTTAAAAAAGATTTGGATTATTTGAATGATGACGACTTGTCATTTTTCTAAATAATCATTCAGTTTGAAATCAGCTGCTTTGATTTTTTCAAATGCGCTTCTGCTCGGATATTCTGACGAATAATCCTAAGATTGTTGAAGAGGCTTTGACCAATATTTACGGTATATTTCCTTTTGCGGGGACTGAAAACACGTTTATTTTAGATGTAGAGTTGTTTACAGTTATTCAATATAAAGGAGGTGGACAGTATTCCATAAACGCCCGGTGATTAATATAATTGCCCACTTCTCTAAGTATTCTGTCCCATATCAGGAAACTCATGATAAAATCTCTTTCAATAATTATGACTTGCTGGTTTGATGAAAACCATAAAATGTCAGAGTACATACTTATTTAATATCTCCCAGGGTTAAATAGATTTACGTACATCTCCTGTACTGAAAACGAACAGTTTTTGCGGATTTATGAATCAATATTCCGGTGAATATCAAATATTTGGGATTTTGGAGCTTTTATTGAAACAAATTAGTAGACCTAAGCGTCAAAGTATTGTTTCCAAGTCAAAAACCTCAGTATGATCAAAAATGTATTGCGTATTGCCCTGCGCAATTTTAGAAAAGACAAATGGTTTAGCCTGTTAAATATTATGGGCCTCACCATCGGAATCACATTCAGCCTTTTTTTAATCTTTTATGTTAAGGACGAACTCAGCTACGACCGCTTTAACACCTATGCTGACCGAATTTATCGTATAGTCACTTACGTTACAGAAAAAGACAAGAATACAAATTTCACCATTACTGAAGCCCCCCTGGCTTTTCAAATGAAAAAAGACTACCCTGAAGTGCAGGAAGCTGCCAGGATGGTAAACCGGGAAAGAACTCTTTTTAAAGTAGACAATAAAAGTTTCTTCGAAACAAAAGTTTACTACGCCGACAGCAATATATTTAAAATTTTTACTGCAAAGTTTCTGGAGGGCAATCCAAATACGGCATTGGTTGAACCGAACAGCATTGTTATGAACAGGACAACCGCCGATAAATATTTCGGCAAAAACGCATCGGCTGTTGGCAAGACGCTGCACACGGTATATGACCTGTATAAAGTAACCGGCGTCTTTGAAGACATTCCTGAAAACACGCATATCCGTTACAATATGCTCATCTCCATGTCTTCAGATTCAAACAATTATAATCAGAACTGGGGTAATTTTAATTATTTCACGTACGCTTTATTAAAGGCAGGAGCAAGCCGCGAGGCATTTCAGAAAAAAGTAGATCAAACAGAAGAGAAATATGTAAAACCCGTATTTGATCCATTTGGCGTGAAGATGCGTTTCTATGCACAGCCTATTGTCGACATTCACCTTCATTCAAATCTGGAAAGAGAACCTGAAGAACTTGGAAGTATGTCGTACATATGGACTTTTTCCGCAGTGGCGTTTTTTATGCTGCTCATTGCCTGTATCAACTATATGAATCTTACTACGGCAAGGTCTGCGCGAAGGGCAAAAGAAATTGGCATCAGAAAAGTTACAGGTTCAGGACGGGGACAACTGATCTTACAGTTTTTAGGAGAATCCGTACTTACGGCGATGGCCGCTGTGGTGCTCAGTTTCATACTGATCGTATTATTATTTCCCGTTTTCAATGAGATCTCCGGAAAATCATTTTCAATTACAAATCTGTTACAGCCTTTCAATATTTTACTAATGGTCAGCATTGGTTTATTCACCGGGCTCGTCGGTGGCAGTTATCCTGCTTTTTATTTGTCGGCATTTCAGCCTGTGAGCATATTAAAGGGGGCGTTGTCTAAAGCATCCGGAAATATCAATCTTCGCAGGACCCTGGTTGTATTACAATTTTCCATTTCCATGGTCATGCTGATTTGTACATGGATCGTTTACTCGCAGCTCGAATATATGAGAAATAAAGACCTGGGATTTGACAAGAACCAGGTGATTACTGTGGTAGTAAATACGGGCAAATATGAGCCCGACAAAATAATTGCGATGGGTAATGATTTTCGCAGATTGTCGTCAGTGGCTGATGTTGGCGTTGGTGGTTCTTATCCCGGATCAGGAAATACCAATTTGAATCTTTTCAGGATTCAGACTAAAACCGGGCATGTAGACAAAGCAGTGGAATGTTATGGCGTTGATGCCCGCTTTTTTTCAGCTCTCGGAATTAAGATTGTTGGAGGAAGAAATTTTGAGCCGGCAGATACTTCTCACGGTACAATGGTAAACGCAAGTTTTGTAAAACATTTTGGATGGGATCAGCCGATTGGTCAGCGCATCACTTTCCCGGGTGATACATCTGCTAAAGATTATCTCGAAGTGGTTGGTGTGGTAAAAGATTTTAATCAGAATTCTTTGTATAATCCAATACAACCGTTATTGTTTTTTTATGGCCCGATGAGTAATACATATATAATGAAGTTGAAGCCTGGAAATTCAAGTACTACGCTTGCCCAGGTCGAGGGTGTATGGAAGAAATATTTCCCCGCACTGCCCTTCGAATTTAAATTTTTGGATGAAGGACTGAATTCGCAGTATGTGGCTGACCAGAAACGCGGAAAAATTTTCGCTTCGCTGGCTGTGCTGACGATTATTATTACCTGTCTGGGTTTGTTGGGCTTAACAGCTTACACCACGCAACAAAGACAAAAAGAAATCAGCGTACGCAGAGTGCTTGGTGCGAGTGTCGGAGAAATCATTACATTAATTACCCGGAACTATTTCTGGCTTGCATTGATCGCCGCTGCGATTGCTTTTCCGGTTGCCTGGTATTTTATGAGTAACTGGCTGAAAGTATTTTCATATAGTCCGGGCATATCGGCGTTGCCATTTATTTTATCGGCCCTGCTGATCATTATAACAGCCATACTTACAGCAACCTTTCACTCTGCAAAGGCAGCACTTTCGAATCCGTCCAAGAATTTGAGATCTGAATAAATGCTGATGTAGAAGTTGGCAAAATCCCCCCTGTAACGGGAGTGGGGATTTTTTATTTTTAAATACCTTGAGACATTCAAAGGAATACAATGTTTGATCTCAAGGCAACCGGAGCTTTAAACGCACATGGCGGGCTGCAGAAAATCTCCTTGTGCATTCTTGCATTGGTTCTGCTGTTTTCCTTCCGATCAGACCATCGTTTCGACGGCAGAGAAATACTGCAGCAGATTTACAGCCGGTATCATGGAAAGTGGTATCATAATCTCCAATACACACAAGATGTAAACTTCTTTAAGAAAGGAAAAAATAATGGTACACAGCGCTGGTATGAACGCATACTTTTTCCTTCGGCATTACGGATTGACTATATAGACCCCAAAAAAAGAAATACAGATATCATTACGCGGGATACGATGTGGGAATTCAGGAAAGGGTTGCTCCGCAATATCATTCCGGGAATGGGAGACGGCGTCTTTCTATCTGGCGGCCTTTATTTTTATACGCTTGAGGAAGATGAACAGAAATTGAAGGATATGGGAATCAACCTGGATAAATTCTTTAAAACAAAATGGAAAAACCGTCCAGTTTATGTCCTCGGAGCCGACCGGGAAAACAGCGTAGAAAACCAGATCTGGTTTGATGCCAACAATCTGTATATTGTTCGTTTGCTCACATTTTTCAACGGCTCCAGTCAGGACCAGATAATGGAAGGCCAGGTTCGCCTGAATGGCGGATGGAATGAAACAAGGACTTCAATATATATAAACGATAAGCTGGTCCTTGAACAGACCAACAGTGACTTTGTTTCAGATGCACAGGTAAATCCCTCAGATTTTGACCCGGGACAAATCTTAACTAATAAACCAGCACAATAGCCGTTCCATGTTTTACGAGAAAAACACTTACCGATTTATGCAATATAAATTTAGATACACCTGGATATTTTTTGTTCTCATCAGCACGAATCTTGTTGCGCAGGATGTTACCAACTATAACCTGCAAGACTATGCGAAATCGAACCAGCTGAAATTTTTTAATCGTCAGCTGATCCCTCTGGATGATAAATCTATTTCCGGCATCAGTATTTCCGATGGCAAACTGGAGGGCGGGGCCTGGATATCCGGTGTTCAGTTCTCCAACGGGGTCATTGAACTCGATGTGCGCGGGAAGAATGTGAATCAGAGCAGTTTTGTTGGCATATGCTTTCATGGGGTAGATGAGGATACATTTGATGCGATTTATTTAAGACCCTTCAATTTTTTATCCCCGGATACGATACGCCGGTCACATTGCATTCAATATACTTCTTATCCCGAATACACCTGGGAACGGTTGCGAAAGGAATTCCGTGGACAATATGAACGAGCCATTCCATCACCACCAGATCCTGATAGTTGGATTCACCTGAAGCTGGTTCTCGATTACCCGACAATCACCTTATACATTAATCACATTCCGGATGCTGTCATGCAGATTAACCAACTGAATACCCGAAGGACAGGGAAGATCGGACTTTTCGTAGGTGATACTTCGGATGGAGATTTTGCCAACCTGACTCTGCAGGAAAAATAAAAGCTAAAGTCAGGACAATCCTTTTTTATCCACCGCATCATTTTTCAAATTCTGCTTTGAACAATCAAAACAATTTGCGTAAGTCAACGATGGCTGCCTGTCCTGTATCTGGTTTAATTAAGCCATTCATTGGCCTTGACAGATCGATGGTCAGGTAAAGAATCAATGTGGCCAGTAAAGCGAAGACGATAATAACTACCCATTCCTTGCGATCAATTGCAGGAGTTGTAAAACCACCTATAAAACAAATTGCCAAAGCAAGAGCAATCAGCATATACTTTATAGGACCCGGTATTCCTGCACTTAAAAGTGTTTCTCTTTTGATGCCAATGTCAAATAAATTAGTCAAAGTTAAAACCATGTTGTACGCGGGGTCCTTCGTTTCAGGTTTTTTTGATAAGGCGGTGGTTCTGGCCCATAATGATTTTGCAGTGTTTGAAATCTCTTCCCTGTTCCTATTAAATCTGTCTTCATCATTTGCGTAATCATAATAAATGATCCGTTCATCAAGATATTTCTGAAGGTCCGCACGGTAAGCATTCCGTAAACTGTCAGGAAAAAGATCCGCTTTAATGATGGCAGTTCTCAATAAATTGGCTTCATCCACAATTACACCCTTGAGATTTTCGAAACGTGTGCCGGACTGACCAAATGCAAATGCCAACATGAATCCCCACAAGGCGAATAATGCAGCTAGCAGAGAATTCATCCCACCTTTTGTATCACCTGCTTCCAATTCCCAAAATCTCTTCCGCATTTTATTTCCCCAAACTACCGTAACCAACATGAGACCAAATAGAATGAGGCAGATAACTGAGGCATCGATGTGCTCAAGAATTGAAGCGGACATCAATTTTATTTATCTGTAATTTAATTATTTAAATCCTAAACCTCCGGGAAGAAGTTAGAATGAAAACAGCTCCCTCTCCCAAGCGTCGGATTAATATGATATACGACTGCACTCCTTGCGCATATTCAACAATACATTTTAAACATTTATTTATTTAAGGCATCGATTCTCTGGGGCTTAATTATGATCTGCCATTAATTTTACTATATATTTCTCCCAGGCATTTTGATCTTTCAGGAGCGCAAAAGATTCGGTATAAGGAAAATCGGGCATTACGCCCCGGTTCGGATCATGATCACCTATTGTAGCAAAATCGCAATAGTTGATGGAGGTATGCGTGGTTATTCCTGAATTTGTCAGGGTCATATTGATACCAACGCTGCTACCACCTCCAAAGTAAGTGCCGCCGGTCTCTTCGCCTATAAATATTCCCAAGCGGTTGCTTTGCGCAACCGCCGCCAAGGTTGAAGCTGCTGAAGCAGTCCTGCCACTGATGTAAAAATAGAGCCTGCCATTGAAACGGTCGGCTTTCGGTTGACAAATGGGTAGTTCGCCCTGTGTTTCTTCTCTCACATAATATTTGCCATCCCGTTCAGGATAAAGGTATTTATACTTGTTCCCGAGGAAATCAGCGGGAAGATCGGCCTGTTTCAGATAAACATCATCATTGGTGATCAGGTATTCATCATTGATGAAATGCTTAGGTTCGCTAATCAGATAGCTGAATAATTCCGCTGCGTTGGCCTCATCACCGCCGGGGTTATTTGCAAGGTTAATAATGAGATTTGGGATCTTTTCATTTTTCAGTTCCGCAAAGAAACTGGCAAACTTTTCAGCCATTCTCTTTTGATCTTTTTTGAAGCCGTTGCCAAAACCATCAAGGGTCATAACGGCATATTGTTTATTTGCGGCAATCCTGAGCCTCCAGGGATCAGACTGTTCCCGTTGTTGAGCCTTATCTATCTCAATGATTTTTTTATTGGCCGGATTTTTCAGCGTGTTCACAGTACTTTCTTTGAAAGTAAGCGAATCCTGCCAAACCCTTTCCTTCATCTTTCCATCGGGAGATCTGAACACGATGTCAAAACTATCAGGCCGGTTGATGAACATGGCGTACCAAAAAACAAAATTCATGCTGGTTGACAGAAAGGCTTTTTTCGGAGTTATCATGTCGCCTTCAGTCGGCACATATTGGAACAAAACACGCCGCAGGCTGTCCACATTCTGGTGATTGATCAGGCACACTTCATCGCCTAAATGGATGGTTGTATCTTTTGTACGGTTAACAATTACGTAAGCCGTATCCTGGATAAAATGAATAACCAGCGGGATTACTTTCCACTCCATTAAATGTTGCCTGAATTGCTGATGTGGATAGGGATCGCAGGAAGTATGTTCACATTTCACATCTGTAATTAATTTGGCGATCACCTGATAAAACTGGTAAAAGGACATTGGTTGGTTCAACAATGCCCGGAGGCTGTCCATTTTCTGCTGCATATGCGGTTTGTCTGTGTATTTGTACAAACCTGGGTGTGTGTTTTCCAGTATGTGACGTAGTTGGTCAAAGTCCTGCTGCATTTGTATCGGCGTGAAAATCCGGTTGTCGTAGCGGTCCTGAGCATTTACTCGCACAAACGGGAGGCTCAATACAAAAGCGAATAAAAGCAATCGGAAATGCATCTTCTTTTTTTAGCAAAAATTCTGCAAGTGAGTCAGAACGCCAAGACAGATTATATTCAAAACCCGGTTTTGATTGTTACCTGCGTTAATGACTGTTTAAAATCGCTTGGCGACATCCCCGTTACTTGTTTAAAAGCACGATGAAAGGTAGATTGGGAATTGAAACCACAGTTCGAAGCGATACCCATAATTGTCAGACTATCATTTTCAGGTTTTTGATATCGCTCAATAAAGGCGGCCACGCGATACCGGTTTACAAAATCATTAAAGCTGAGCTGCATATGCTGGTTTAATACGGCTGATAGGATCTTGACAGGAATACCCGTGTGTTGTGAGAGCCCGTTTAAATCAAGATTACTATCCAGGTAAAGAAGATCTGTTTCCATTGCTTTTTGTAAAGAAGTTGTCGTCTTTTCAACAATGTCAGAATGTAGTATGAATTGCCTCTCTGTTTTATTTGAGGTCATGTATTGCCGCTGCAGGTAACCCTTAATACTTAACCAATAGATCAGCAGTGCCATGGGTACATAAATGGGATACCAGTAAAATATCCGCACCATCTTATTCGCATTGTTAGGCAGAAGGTATGGAAGAAGATAGCAAAGCGATATAAATTGAAATATTATAAAGGCCACCTGTAACTGGCGCAACCATTTTACTGTCCCCGACGCAGTTTGTCCTTTGAGTTTTCGATATTGTCGGAGATGGTATACTGATAAGGCCAGGTAAATGGAAATCGACAGCCATCGGGGAATGTCTGCGTAAATATTAAAAGTGTCGATAAATATACCAACCGGGTCCGGTCGATTGGGTACCAACCTTGTCAATATTCCTATAATAAATCCGATTGCGGTTATACTTGGAACCAGGTCAATCAGCACCGGTACAAAATGCAGGCGTTGTCTTTTACCGAGTTTAAATTCCGCGTTGAGCAACGACCTTTGGTAAAAAAATAATAATGGACCTACCGGCATAATGATCACCATAGGGACCAGGACATCCAAAGTTTGAAATAAACCGCTTGACTGAAACCAGGGCTGCGCATTCAGCCAGACATTAATGCAAGCCAGTGTAAGAAAAAATATGAGCATGCCGAATAGTCGGTCCGTTTGTCGCCGGCCACCTGAAAAAAACAGCAGACAACTAACGATGAATCCCTGAAGCGCACCAAGCAGTATGATTGTATTTAATATACCCGAAAGCAATTTCTTAAAATTAATTCTGAGTAATTTACAAGCGAACCAGCAGAAAAGGTCACAAAAAAGTGAGAAATAGTTTCATGAATTTTGGAAGATTTATTATCAACCTGTTTTAAAACAGCGCCTTGTTTGTAAATTCTTTGTAAATAAAAAAGCACCTGCAAATTTTACTCTGAAAGTGCTTTAATTTCAGCTCCCCTGTTGGACTTGAACCAACGACCCTCTGATTAATCCCGCATGTGCGTGACTAGTCCCGTTTATACGGGACTCTAACCAGCTGAGCTAATTTTCCTACAGGAATAAAACCTGGATTACACAGAATTTCAATCAGCTTCCTGCTCTTTTGCTTTTTAATAAATCGCTCCATGATTATAGTTCGGGATTCCGACATGTCACATTCAAAGAGAGCTCTCATTGCCCAGGGACAATGTTTCGAAGTAAAAGTATTGTGGGGATTGCTATCATGCTCGATCAGCCTAAGTTGCGGATCACTTGTATAGCCAACATAATATAAGTTGGCAGTTTCGGAATAAATAATATAGATATAGTACATAAAAAAAGGCCCTGATTACTCAGAACCTTTTTGCTCCCCCTGTTGGACTTGAACCAACGACCCTCTGATTAATCCCGCACATGCGGGACTAGTCCCGTTTATACGGGACTCTAACCAGCTGAGCTAATTTCCCTACAGGAATAAAACCTGGATTACAAAGCATTTCAATCAGCTTCCTGCTCTTTTGCTTTTTAATAAATCGCTCCATGATTATAGTTCGGGATTCCGACATGTAACATTCAAAGAGAGCTCTCAATGCCCAGGGACGGTGTTTCGAAGTAAAAGTATTGTGGGGATTGCTATTATGCTCGATCAGCCTAAGTTGCGGATCACTTGTATAGCCAACATAATATAAGTTGGCAGTCTTGGAATAAATTATATAGATATAGTACATAAAAAAGGCCCTGATTACTCAGAACCTTTTTGCTCCCCCTGTTGGACTTGAACCAACGACCCTCTGATTAATCCCGCACATGCGGGACTCTAACCAGCTGAGCTAATTTCCCTACAGGAATAAAACCTGGATTACAAAGCATTTCAATCAGCTTCCTGCTCTTTTGCTTTTTAATAAATCGCTCCATGATTATAGTTCGGGATTCCGACATGTAACATTCAAAGAGAGCTCTCAATGCCCAGGGACGGTGTTTCGAAGTAAAAGTATTGTGGGGATTGCTATTATGCTCGATCAGCCTAAGTTGCGGATCACTTGTATAGCCAACATAATATAAGTTGGCAGTCTTGGAATAAATTATATAGATATAGTACATAAAAAAGGCCCTGATTACTCAGAACCTTTTTGCTCCCCCTGTTGGACTTGAACCAACGACCCTCTGATTAA
>Ga0207132_1084_pt1 | contig 20941 bp, 15 predicted proteins | sample Alteio_BWMinHeat_14_FD_153554 | JGI IMG/M metagenome (GOLD analysis project Ga0207132, IMG submission 153554) | Enriched cells from forest soil in Barre Woods Harvard Forest LTER site, Petersham, Massachusetts, United States -... | ecosystem: Environmental > Terrestrial > Soil > Temperate forest >...
CAGCGCCCAGGGCAATACTATTTGGCTTGGAGATTTGCAATACGAGGATACCAATCATGACGGGAAGGTCGACGAAAACGACCAGGTGCCGCTTGGTAATCCTAATCCTGATTTTACTTATGGTTTTACCAATATTTTCAACTATAAGGATTTTGATCTGTCTTTTTCGTTCTATGGTTCGTACGGCGGCAAAATATTGGATGTGCTGGAGTATCAAACAGCCGGCTTAGCCAGCCTTTATACAAACCAGTTAGCTTCAACTGCTAATTTCTGGACACCAAGCAACCCCAATTCAAATATCCCGGCACCTCGTGGAAATATCGCCAACCCCAACCTTGTGATGTCTGACAGGTTTTTAGAAAGCGCATCTTATCTCCGTTTACAAAACGTGCGTGTAGGATATAATTTACCAACCCGCTGGGCAAAATACGTGGCGATGAGCAGCCTAAAAGTATATTTAAGTGGCCAAAACTTGTTTGTGATCACCAAATATCCAGGTCTCGATCCGGAGGTAGGTTCGTTCAATGAAAATCCGCTTTTAATGAATGTTGATATGGGAAGATACCCCTCACCCCGGGTTTTTACATTGGGAGTTAATGCACAGTTTTAAATTTTTTAAAGAAATTTGACATGAAAAGACAAATAAGATACATTACAGGACTGGCGGTCGTGGCGAGTGCACTTGCTGCCGGTTGCAAAAAAGATTTTTTTAACCGTCCGCCCCAATCCCAGGTTACGGTAGGTAATTACTATCAAACAACAGCACAGGTGCAGGCTGCCACTAATGGTTTGTACGGATCGTTATGGTTTGGCTGGAATAACAAAGTTGGATGGGCAATTACCGAATTGTCGAGCGGCAACGGATTTACCTATTCGTCGGATGTTAATGCCTTTTTTAACTGGTCAGCACCGAATGGCAACCCCGAGATTTTGGCTGCATGGGATTCGCCCTTCACCGTAGTTGCGCAATGCAACGGATTAATTAACAATATGGCTTCAACTATACCCGGCGTACCGCAGGCAATGGTAAATAATGCCCTTGGCGAGGCGCATTTAATGCGTGGTGTAGCCTATTTTTATTTGGTGCGCGTTTTTGGAAATGTGCCGATAGTTGAAAACCCGCTGCAGGACCTTAATAATTCGCAGAGTGTACCTACTAACCGTATACAGGATGTTTACCATTTAATAGTTAACGACCTGCAATTCGCAGAAGCCAACTGTTCTGTTGGGACCGCAAAAACCGGGCACGGAGATAGTGGTTCGGCATCGGCAATGCTTGCAAAAGTTTACCTGTATATGCAGGATTATGCCAATGCCCGAAAAGAAGCTGAAAAGGTGATCAACAGCGGCGAATTTTCCCTGTTGCCAACGTACGAAAACCTGTTCCAAACAGCATTTAACAACAACAAAGAAAGTATTTTAGCTATGCAATGGATATCAACAGGCGGCTATGATTACGGCAATTCCATACAGGCATCATGGGCATATAACAGCACCATAACCGGCACAGGCGACGGCTATTCGGTTTTTGGCCCTACAATAGATCTGCAGAATGCCTTTAGAGCAGAAGGCAGCGATACTATCCGCAGGCATGCTACTATTATGGTCCCGGGTAGTCTCTACCCCGATCTGGATGCTGCCTCTGGTGGTTATCGTTTCCCGGCTAACGGAAGCGCCCAGAATGAAAATGCTGCTGCAAAAAAATACGTTGTAGGTACGCCTGCCGACAATGGCGGCAAAAGTGCTGCACAGGCGTCAGGTAACAATACTTATATCCAACGCTATTCCGACGTGTTGTTGATCGAAGCTGAGGCTATTTTGGGTCAGGCGTCGGGTGTAGCTGCCGGTACAGGTATTCCATTAACAGCATCCACCTCAGATGCAACCGCCTTAACTTACTTTAATATGGTCAGGCAGCGTGTGAGTGTGCCAGCGGTTACGTCGTTCACTTACCAGGATTTACTGCTCGAAAGGCGTCTTGAATTTGCGCTCGAGCAGGATTACTGGTTTGATTTATGCCGTATTGATGGTTACCAGCTACAGGGGTCGGCAACCTTCCCTACACATCACCCTACGGCTATAGCCATCATCAGTCAGCAGGAAAGAGGAACTTACAGCGGCCCTGCCAATTCTAACCCGGCGCCGGTAATTTATTCCCAGCATTTAACGCCAATCGACGCAAATTTTTTCTTCCCTGTACCGGTTTCGGAGTCAGCTGCTGATCCAAATCTCATTAAAGCGCCGGTAGCTTATGTATTCAAGTAATTTATAAACATTTTATATGAAAAAGAAAATGAAACTATCAAAAATTTATTACTGGATACTGCCGGCGTTGGTAGTATTCGGTATGGCTTCGTGTAAAAAGCAAAGCGGCCTGGGGTATACCCCAGGTACGGGTGCGCCGACTATATCATCGGTGCAAACTATTAATAAATACAAACCCGATACCGTAATACAAACCACAACCAGCTATAGCAGCTCGGGCATTGTTACGACTACCAATGATACCAATCGTAATCATACGTCGGTAATGGCATTTGACTCAACCACTGCAACTGGTAATTTAGGTACCATGTACAAGATAAACGGGACAAATTTGGGCAGCGCCACTAAACTTACCATCAATGGTGTTAACGTTTATTATAACCGCAGTTTAGGTAGTGATAATTCTATTATCTTCACACTACCAACAAATATTCCCTACGTACAACCACAACCCAATACCATGGTGATCACTACCCTGAACGGCTCGGTTACCTACAAGTTCACAACGCTGCCTCCGCCGCCGACCATCGTGCAGGTCACCGATTTCGACTTTTGGGCAAACTCCCAGATCACGTTAGTAGGGAAAGGTTTTGCGTCAGTTTCGGCAGTCAGCTTAAAAACCACGGGTGATGCTGTATCGATTGTTTCGCAAAACGACAGCACTCTCGTAATAAAGATGCCGGCCGCCAGCACCGTTACGGAATCTCCACTGAAGTTTATCTTTACTTCAGGTACGAACACGGCCGCAGTGGCAGTATCGTCTGCTGTATTTAACGATCTGGATAATGCCTATACTATCTTTTTCAATAACAGCTTCCAAAATTCATGGGGAGACAACTCATGGTCGGGACCATCCGGCGTACAGACTGGCAACCCGCATGCATATGGCGGCACTGCTTCACTTGAAGCAAGTTACCCCGCCGGGGGGTGGAAGATAGAAGGCTGGGCCAATTGGTACCCAAGCTTCCCTTATGACCCAAGTTTCAAATTTTTAACTTTCTGGGTTAAAGGGGGTGTTGCTGATCATAAACTGGTTTTGGTTGGCGATCAAATGGCAGGCGGTTACGGCCAGGTACAGAACAGCGCCGCGTACGCCGCGCAATTAGTAGATGTGCCTCCGGGTGTTTGGACATTTGTGAAAATACCGCTTGCGCCACAAGCTACTCCTTATTCTCAAACCTCAACTTTGCTGAATTACTGGGCGAATGGTACGCCTGCCAAGCAGTTAGGGTTCTTTTTACAAGGCATGGGCGGCGATGTTGACGAAACGATGTATTTCGACGAAGTCGCATTTATAAAATGACAAATACGATAAGCCCTTCCCCGTTTGTTTGAGGAAGGGCTTATCTGACTAGTGCGTTGCAGGGTAATGGGAAATACCCGGTATAACACCTATTAAGCTTTGAGTAAGTTTGACAAGATTGGATGAAGCCCGACTGGCTGCGGAAAAATTTTAGTGTTCCGGAAGTCAGTTAATCTTTATAACCAAACGGCTTTTTGAACTTAATCAACTCAATGTAACCTAATCAACTTATTTAACTATAATTGTTAAATTCGTATTAGTATTTTGAGTTTTTTGTATAAGTAGAAAATTATGACGACAAGCAACGTAATGCGGGAAATTACTCCGCTGACACCAAGTGATTGCTTTACCATTTTTACAAGGGTTAAAAAGAAGTTCGACTTTCCCCTCCATTATCATGATGAGTATGAACTTAACCTGATTTTGAATGCTAAAGGCGCAAAGCGCGTTGTGGGGGGCCATATTGAGGTTATCGATGACCTTGAACTGGCACTTATCGGGCCAAATCTTTACCACGCCTGGTTTACAAATCAGTGTCAAAGTGAAGCGATAACGGAGATCACCATCCAGTTTCACAAAGATCTTTTCGACGAAAAATTCTTAAAAAGAAACCAGCTTAGCTTCTTAAAAAATATGCTGGAACGCTCGCAGCGGGGCATCGCATTTGCGCCTGAAACCATTTTGGCGCTGAAGGACAGGATATTGGCCCTGGATAAGAAGAGTGGATTCGACTCTGTACTTGAATTATTATCTATTCTGCATGATCTGTCGACGTCGAGAAATATGAAAACGCTGTCGGATCCGAGCTTTACGAATGAGAAGTTCTATTACAATAGCAGGCGTATCGAAAAGGTGTTTGAGCACATGAACAATAACTATAACAAGCAGGTTACGCTCGCCGAAGTTGCCCGTATTGCAAACATGCCCGAGGCCTCGTTCAGCCGCTTCATAAAGAAACGCACCGGGAAGACATTTATTGATAGCTTGAACGAAATAAGGTTGGGCCACGCCTCGAGAATGCTTATCGACTCGACGACAACCGTGGCCGAAATAGCTTACAAATGTGGCTTTAATAACATATCAAATTTCAACAGGATATTTAAACGAAAAAAACTTTGCATCCCGAAAGAATTCAGGGAAACTTATACCGGCAACCGGGTTTTTATTTGATGTTTTTAATTTGAAGATTTGGCGATTTGAAAATTTAAAAATGAAATAATCCGATTAAATTTTAGAAACTTATAGTTAAAAAAGTATTACAATTTTTCTGACGATAAACTGATTTTTATACCAACGAAATAATCCTCAAGTTTTCAAATCACCAAATCTTCAAATCACCAAATCAACCTAATGAAGCTTCACGCAGTCGACATCGCCATAATAGCTTCATACCTTTTAAGCACCATCTTTATTGGCTTATGGTACCGTAAAAAGGCGCGCGAAAATAAGGAGAGCTATATGCTTGGCGGTAAATCCCTTCCCTGGTATAAGCTGGGTTTGAGCGACGCTTCCGACATGTTCGATATCAGCGGTACCATGTGGATGGTTAGCCTGTGTTTTGTTTACGGTATGAAAAGCATTTGGATACCCTGGCTGTGGCCTGTGTTTAACCAGGTTTTTTTAATGATGTACCTCTCACGCTGGCTACGCCGCTCCAATGCAACCACGGGGGCCGAGTGGCTGGCAACCCGTTTTGGAAAAACCGGCCCCGGTGTAACTGCTTCGCAGGTAATTGTTATCGCATTTGCGTTGCTTAGCTGCCTGGGTTTTATGGCTTATGGTTTTATCGGCCTCGGCAAGTTCATTGAAATATTTGTGCCCTGGGATATGATAAAGGCCTATGTTCCATTCAACGTGGCGCCGCAGTATGTACCACATGTTTACGGTATTATTTTCACCCTTTTTGCCATGTTTTACTCTATCCTGGGCGGGATGCATAGTATAGTCGTGGGCGACATGGTAAAGTATGGCATCATGACGGTGGCTTGCGTATGGATCGGGTTTATTGCCGCCGGACAGTTGGAAAACCATCACCTGAATGTTCCCAACGGCTGGTTCAGCCCATTTTTTGGAAAACATCTTGGATTAAATTGGTCGGGGATCATTAGTGAGGTAAATGCCAAAATAAAAAGTGACGGCTATTCCTTATTCGGCTTGTTTTTTATGATGATGACCTTTAAGGGATTCTTCGCCGCCCTTGCAGGCCCTGCACCCAATTACGATATGCAAAAGATACTTTCAACCCGTTCGCCGGAAGAAGCCAGTAAAATGAGCGGATTTGTAAACATTATTCTGCTGCCTATCCGTTATACGCTCATCATCAGCTTAACCGCTTTGGGATTGATCTATTACCACCAGATGAATTTGAGTGATGGCACCGGGGGGATAGACTTTGAAAGAATACTACCTGCGGTGATCAATAACTTTTTGCCGGTGGGTCTTGTTGGTTTACTGCTTGCAGGGTTGCTGGGTGCATTTATGAGTACTTTCAGCGGAACGATGAATGCCGCCCAGGCTTATTTGGTTAATGATATTTACCTGAAATACATAAACAAAACAGCATCAAACCGCCGGACGATCGCGATGAATTATCTTGCGGGGATAGTGGTGGTGACGCTGGGGGTTATCATTGGTTTTTTTATGAAAAATGTGAATGACACCCTGCAGTGGATCGTATCTGCATTGTATGGAGGGTATGTGGCATCGAATGTATTGAAATGGCATTGGTGGCGCTTTAATGCAACAGGTTTTTTTGTAGGGATGTTAACCGGCATTTTAACCGCGATGGTGTTCTCATTTGTGATCCCGGACGGTGAGTTATTGTATTGGTTCCCGCTGTTATTCGTGATCTCTTTGGGAGGGTCTGTATTAGGCTCCTGTGTTTTTCCACCAACCGATATGGCCGTATTAAAATCATTTTACGCAAACGTACGCCCGTGGGGGTTTTGGGAGCCGGTTAAACAGGCAGTTTTGGCGGATGACCCATCGTTTCAATCCAACAAGAATTTTAAACTGAACATGTTTAATGTGGTGATCGGTACCATCGCCCAGTGCTGTCTGACGATATTACCGATGTACCTGGTATTGCAGCAGAAAATGCCGCTGCTCGTTACCATAGGCATACTGGCAATTATAGTAACTATATTAAAGAAAACCTGGTGGAACAGGTTGCAGGAATATTAAATATTAACCGTAGAGACGCAATATTTTGCGTCTCTGACCTCAAATGAATAAAAAGAGAGCCGCAAAATATTGCGTCTCTACGAAGAAAAAATATGACAGCCCTGTTTGAAAAACGACTAAACAAATTAAAGGCGGAGCAAAGCGCCCTCCTGAACCGGCTCAATGAGATATCGGGCATAGGCAACGGCGTTTTCGACCGTTATAAATACCCGGTATTAACTGCAGCGCATACGCCACTTAACTGGCGCTATGACCTCGATCCGAAAACAAACCCCTACCTGATGGAGCGCTTCGGGATCAATGCCGTATTTAATGCCGGCGCCATAAAGCTGAACGGTAAATATTTAATGGTCGCGCGGGTAGAGGGCACCGACCGAAAATCATTTTTCGCGGTTGCGGAAAGTGCCGATGGTATAAACAATTTTACTTTTTGGGAGTACCCCGTTGAATTGCCCGAAACCGAGGAACCCGATACCAACGTGTATGACATGCGACTCACAACTCATGAAGACGGTTGGATATATGGCTTGTTTTGCACCGAAAGACGGGACCCGGCCGCGCCGCCTCATGACCAGTCGATGGCTGTTGCCGCCTGCGGTATTGCCCGGACGATTGACATGATCAAATGGGAACGTTTGCCCGACCTGGTAACCAATTCGCCGCAGCAAAGAAACGTGGTATTACATCCTGAATATGTTAACGGAAGATATGCATTATATACCCGTCCGCAGGATGGCTTTATAAGCGCCGGAAAGGGCGGCGGGATAGGTTTTGGTTTGACAGATACCATGCTCAACGCCTATGTTAGCGAGGAGACCATTATCGACAATAAGAACTATCATACCGTTTATGAGGCAAAAAACGGGCAGGGCCCCACGCCTCTAAAAACATCAGAAGGCTGGCTTCACCTGGCCCATGGCGTGCGCAATACTGCCGCGGGCTTGCGATATGTGTTGTACATGTTTTTGACCGATCTGCACGACCTGACCAAAGTTTTGTATAAACCGGCGGGCTATTTTTTGGCCCCGGATGGAGACGAACGTATAGGCGATGTATCCAATGTTGTATTCTGCAATGGCTGGATCAGGGACGATGACGACACCGTATTTATCTATTATGCATCATCGGATACCAGGATGCATGTAGCAACAAGCACCGTAGATAAGCTGCTGAATTATGTGATGAACACGCCGGCCGATGGCTTGCGCTCAGCTTCGTCTGTCAATACCCTTAACCAGATCATTGATCGCAATAAAGGGTTGGTGAGCTCTAAGTCTTTAGTTTAAGGTTTAAAGTTAAGTATAACGTGGGTTTTGAAGCGATGAAGAAGTGTTAAAGTGACATTATAAAAAAGAAAAAGGATGACCGGGGAAGAGGCAGTAAAAGGACAAATTGATAGCTATAAAATCGAGCTTAAAAACGAATTAACAAGGATACTTCAGTATTGGCTGGATAATTCTCTCGACAAGGTAAACGGCGGATTTTACGGCAGAATCAGCAATGATAATCATGTTATAGCGGAGGCGCCAAAAGGATCGGTATTGAATGCGCGCATTTTGTGGAGCTTTTCGGCAGCATATAACTTTTCGCCAAATCCTGTGTACCTCGAAACTGCCGGCCGGGCGTACCGGTATATTATCGGTCATTTCATCGACAAACAATACGGGGGTGTTTATTGGTCGGTTGATTATCAGGGAAAGCCGCTGGATACTAAAAAGCAGGTTTATGCCATAGCTTTCAATATTTATGCGTTGAGCGAATTTTATGTGGCGGCAGGGATTGAAGCGGCAAGGCAAGCTGCCATTGATATGTTTTACCTGCTGGTCGAAAAGGCTTATGACCCCATTAAAACAGGCTATTTTGAGGCATTTACAAATGATTGGATGCCCATAGACGACCTGCGCCTGAGTGCGAAGGATGTGAACGAGAAAAAGACCATGAATACGCACCTACATGTTTTGGAGTCGTATACCAACCTGTTTCGCATTTGGCCCGATAAGGCACTCAAAGAACACATTTCGATCCTCCTAGGCAATTTTTTTGACCATTTTATCGATCATCGGACCAATCACCTGGTTCTATTTTTTGATGAGGATTGGCACCCCAAGTCGCAGTTGGTTTCATACGGGCATGATATCGAGGCTACCTGGCTCCTGCTGGAGGCGGCCGAAGCGATAAAGGACGAAACGATGATTGAAAGGTCAAAACAAATCGGTACCCGAATGGCTGACGCGACCACACAAGGTTTGGATACCGACGGCGGCCTTTGGTATGAATATGAGCCAGCCGACGATCATTTGATTAAAGAAAAGCATTGGTGGGTACAGGCCGAAGCGATGATAGGTTTTTTTAATGCATGGCAAATAACCCAGAACGAGAAATACCTGGAAATATCAATGAAAAACTGGGCGTTTGTGAAGCGTAAAATCCTGGATAAAGCTAACGGCGAATGGTGTTGGGGGATAAAACAGGATGGAAAAATAATGAATACCGAAGATAAAGTTGGAATATGGAAATGCCCCTACCATAACAGCAGGGCCTGTATAGAGATAATAAAAAGAATTAATCAACCTGTCTGAACCCGGATTCTTTGGATTAACTTGATTTTTCAGATTTTCCACGTCGCAGCGATAATTAGATCGGGGAAATCCAAAAAATTCCAAAAAATTCCGGTTAAGGCAACAAAAAAAGAACAAATGAAGATCACTAAAACTACCATTGGGATAGCTTGCATAGCGGCCGCCTTGCTTCAATCCTGTAAAAAAACACCTTCAAATAACAACCAGGGCACCGGCCCAACCGTGGTAGGCACAGGCGTGGGTACCGGGCCAGGAGGATCAATAGTAAGCGGTACGGATCCGGCTGTTGCGAGTACCCAGGGATTTTTCCTGGCTAACTGGCAGGCAAAAACTTTTACCGTTCCCGGCAGTACCCAAAGTGTCTCCAAGCCGTCGGCCAATGGTGCAGTTTCGGTCGTTGTGGATTTGAGCCAGATCACTTCAAAAGTATCAAGCTATCTTTTCGGTAACAATGCAAATCCATATATGGGGCAGATTGTTGATCAGCCAGCTTTAATGAGCAATATAACCGCATTGTCGCCCAACATCATTAGGGCGCCGGGAGGCAGCTTGTCCGACGTTTATTTTTTTGATGCCGATGGTTCAACTGTTACGGCTCCCGCCGACGCACCTTCTACTTTGCTTGATTTGAATGGTACGGCTTCTGCCGCGGGCTATTGGTATGGGAAACTCAACCAAAGCTGGACTTTAAATATCGACAACTATTACAAGCTGCTGCAGCAAACCAATGCCACGGGATTAATCACCGTAAATTATGGTTATGCCCGGTACGGCACCGGTCCCACTCCGGTTCCAACCGCTGCGCACCTGGCAGCTGATTGGGTAAGATATGATAAGGGCCGCACAACTTACTGGGAGGTGGGTAACGAGAATTACGGTAACTGGGAAGCGGGTTACCGCATCGATGTAACACAAAATCATGACAGTCAGCCGGCCATTATAACCGGCACCATATATGGCTCACATTTCCAGGTTTTTGCCGACTCAATGCGTGCTGCCGCCGCACAGGTTGGTAATAACAATATAAAAATTGGCATTGTGTTGACCACGTCGAACGATGTGGGCAACAATGCCGGTGTAAGCAACTGGAACCACGATGTTTTAACTGCAGCGGGCAATACCGCAGATTTTTTTGTGGTGCACAATTACTATACGCCATATAATCAAAATTCAAATCCCGCAATAATTTTCGGAACGCCCGCTCCCGGCACGCTTGACATGATGACCTGGATAAAAACATCAGCGCAAAATGCCGGAGTGACGCAAAAACCCGTAGCATTGGATGAATGGAATCTGCAGGCAATCGGCTCGAGTCAAATGGTTTCGAATATTGCGGGTATGCACGCTGTGACGGTTTTAGGGGAAGCGATAAAAAACCAGATCAGCATGGCCAGTCGATGGGACCTTGCAAATGGATGGAACAGCGGCGACGACCAGGGCATGTTCAGCAATTCGTCGCAAACCAGCGGAGCCGAACCGGGCGCTCCAGCCTGGAACCCTCGTCCGGCTTTTTATTATATGCATTTTTTTCAGAAATATTTCGGCGACCGAATGGTAGGATCGTCTGTAAGTGGCAGCACTGATATTGTTAGCTACGGGTCGTCTTTTTCGTCGGGCCAGGCCGGTGTCGTTTTGGTGAACCAGGGCAACGCTGATCATATCGTTAATATTCAGTTCAATAACTTTGCCATTGGCTCCAAATACTACTACTATGAATTGAAAGGTGGAAGCGACAATAGCCCGTTTTCCCATAGTATTATCATAAACGGCTCTGGCCCCGCAAGCGGGAAAACCGGCGGCCCTTCGAATTACGACTCAATTACAGCCATTTCCCAGGATGTTTCAGGTGGAATCACGGTTGTGGTCCCGGCGTATGGTGTGGTTTTTTTAGTGACCGATAATAAGTAATATTCAATCGTAAACTTAAATTTGATAAATTCAACAGATTTAAATTTTGGCCAGGGCAGCTTCCAGATAATATACAGAATCAATTCAATAAATTTGAACATGGTCCAACCTATTAAATTGGCAGTTATCCTGATGCTATCGGGCATGTTCTTTGCAGGCAGCGCCCGCGGAAGTTCAGCTATTTTCTACAATGTAAAGGATTACGGCGCCGCTGGTGACGGTAAAAATTTAGACAGCCGGGCCATTAACAAAGCTATCGATGCGGCGGAAGTAGCGGGCGGCGGCACGGTTTATCTGCCGGCCGGCAATTATTTATCAGGGTCAATTCATTTAAAAAGCAATATTTCTTTGTTTATCGACCAGGGAGCTACGATCATTGCAGCACCGGTAAATGCTGAAAATGGTTACGATGAGGAGGAAGCAAGCATTAATACTACTTACCAGGACTACGGACATAGCCATTGGCACAACAGTCTTATCTGGGGCGAAAACCTGCATGATGTTTCAATACTTGGGCAGGGAATGATTTGGGGCAAAGGTTTGTACAAAGATTATGTAAAAGATAGGCAATCGGCCAATAAATCAATTGCGCTTTATCTGTGCCGGAACGTTAATATAAACGATATAACCATATTGCACGGCGGCTGGTTTGCCATATTAGCAACCGGGGTTGATAACCTGACCATCAGCAATATTAAGCTCGATACCAACCGCGATGGGATGGATATTGACTGCTGCCGCAATGTGCATGTATCGGATTGCAGCGTAAACTCGCCTTATGACGACGGCATCTGTTTGAAAAGCACCTTTGGTCTCGGTTTTGCCCGTGCTACCGAAAATGTAACGATCACCAATTGTGCGGTAAGCGGTTTTGAGGAAGGTTCTTTTTTGGACGGAACTTATAAAAGAACTATAGAAAGTCCGACAGGCCGCATTAAATTTGGCACTGAATCAAACGGCGGATTTAAAAATATTACCATATCAAACTGTACATTTAATTATTGTCGCGGTTTGGCCCTCGAAACTGTTGATGGCGCTTTGCTGGAGGATGTAACGATAACCAATATAACGATGCGCGACATCGTGAATGCACCTATCTTCCTGCGCCTGGGTGCAAGGATGCGTGGCCCGGCGGGTGTGCCGATAGGGGAGTTGCGCAGAGTAATCATCAGTAATGTCATTGCTTATAATGTTGAGCCCGGGCAGGGTGTTTTAATCAGCGGATTGCCAGGTCATCCTATTAAGGATATCGATTTAAAGGATATCAAGATTTACTGCAAAGGTGGAGGTACTGCCGAACTGGCAAAACGCGAAGTGCCGGAAATGGAAAAGGGTTACCCAGAGCCGGGTAGTTTTGGCGTAATGCCGGCTTATGGCTTTTTTGTGCGGCATGTGGAGGGGCTGAAGCTGGAAAACGTGGAAGTAAGTTTTTTGAATGACGACCAGCGTCCCGCCTTAGTTTTTGACGATGTGAAAGGAGCGGAGTTGCGATTTGTAAAGGCGCAAACATCCGGAAGTATATCGCCGGTCAGCTTGAAAAATACAAACGATGTTAGTGTTTTTCAGTCGTTAAATATGGCTGATGGGAAATTGAAGAATTGAACCATGGCAAGGTGGTATTTGTGTCATATCAGAAATTGATATGATTTGAAGAGAGCGATTGCATCGATTGATAGTTGTTTATCAGTGCGTGTCGGGGCGACCCTTGTGGTCGCCCTAATAAAGCGACCGGCATCGTACGATGATGAACGATAACAACGATCGATATGACCTGGTAAGTTGATGTTATAATGGCAAGGGCGGCCACAAGGGCAGCCCCGACAACCGTCATGACGGGATTGTCTAGCGAGAATCACAAAAAGGATAACTAAAAACTGAAAACTCACCCAATAAAATGAATATAAACCCACTAAAAACCGCCCTGCTAACCGCGCTGATCTGCATCATAGCGGCCAGTTCATCCTTCGCTCAAAAATTTGAAGAGCTTGCCCAAACGCCGCCGATGGGCTGGAATAGCTGGAATACTTTTCAAACCCGAATCGACGAGCCGCTCTTAAAAGGCATGGTAGACACCTATGTGTCGTCGGGAATGCGGGACGCGGGATATACTTATTTTGTACTGGATGACGGCTGGATGTCGATGGAACGGGATAAGGACGGTAACCTGGTGGCTGATCCAAAAAAGTTCCCGAACGGGATGAAAGCGTTTTCGGACTATGTGCATTCAAAAGGCTTAAAGTTTGGAATTTATAATTGCGCGGGGACAAAAACATGTGCGGGTTATCCCGGAACCCGCGGCTATGAATATCAGGACGCACGTTTATATGCATCATGGGGTGTTGATTATTTGAAGTTCGATTGGTGTAATACAGATGGCATTAATGCTATCGAGGCTTATAAAACGATGAGCAAAGCGATAAAAGCAGCGGGCAGGCCGATGATTTTCAGCCTGTGTGAATGGGGGAGCCACAATCCATGGCGTTGGGCAAAAGACGTCGGCCAGCTATGGCGTTCGACAGGGGATATAGGTGTCGGTTTTGAAAAAACGGTAAGCCAGGGTAACTGGACTCCCCTGAGTGTGTTAAATATTCTCGATCGCCAGGATAGCATAAGGCAATATGCCGGCCCTGGTCATTGGAACGACCCCGATATGCTTGAAGTTGGCAACGGGATGAAATATAATGAGGATAAAGCGCACTTTTCGCTCTGGTGCATGCTTGCCGCCCCGCTGATGGCCGGCAATGATCTGCGTAAAATGTCGGACCAGACGAAAGCCATTTTAACCAATAAGGATATTATCGCTATTGACCAGGACTCCTTGGGAGTGGAGGCCTTTAGGTATTATACTTTTGACGGCATTGAAATCTGGGTAAAGCCTTTGGCCAACAACGAACTGGCGATTTGTTTTTTAAACCGGTCGGATCATGCGCAAACGGTGAGCTACGATTGGAAAAATCATACCATAAGTGATCCGGTATCAAAAACCAGTTTCGATTTTAGTCAGGCCACTTATAAATTGCGCGATCTTTGGGGTAAAAAAGACATAGGGACAACGAGCAAGGTCCTCGTTCAAACTATTCCGTCGGATGATGTGCTGGTGTTGAGGCTGAGTAGGTAACAATAATATAGGGTTTCCCTTATTTTTGGAGCGAATGCGACCTTACGACATTTCAACAATTTAGAGTATTTTTGCCGCAGTGATCAAACCTTTTCTCTGAAAAACCATGTGCGCTAAAACCCAGGATGACCCTAACAAGGCGAGTGATATCCTTTACAGAGGCTTGCTCGACGGCAATAGACAATTTGTAAAGGACGCCCTGGAAACCGATCCAGAGTATTTCGAGACGCTTGCAAAGGGCCAGTCGCCGCCGGTTTTATGGATCGGTTGCGCGGATAGCAGGGTTCCGGCAAATCAAATAACCAATACCGCCCCTGGGCAAATATTTGTTCATCGTAACATCGCCAATATGGTTATCCATTCGGACATGAACATGCTCTCGGTGCTTGACTATGCCGTAAACGTACTAAAGGTGAAACACGTTATCGTTACCGGCCACTATGGTTGTGGTGGGGTGATAGCGGCAATCAGCAATCAGCAATTTGGCCTGATAGATAACTGGCTGAGGCACATAAAGGATGTGTATCGCTTGCATGCAAAAGAACTCGATCAGATTGCAGACATCGATGAGCGCTGCGACCGCCTGGTTGAATACAATGTGATTGAAAACGTATACAACCTATGCAAAACATCCATTGTACAAAATGCCTGGCACAATGGTCAGCCGCTGGGTGTGCATGGCTGGGTTTACAGTCTGAGCACCGGCATCATCACCGATATGAAGGTCAGCGCCTACGATAATGCCAATATGGAGAATGTGTTTAAGTTCAAATAGTTCATAGTTGATAGTTCATAGCAGCTACTATGAACTATCAACTATCAACTATGAACCAATTATGCTTCCTTCTGCAAAAACGGGTACCGGTAATCTTTCGGAGGATCAAATGTTTCCTTAATGGTGCGCGGAGAAACCCAGCGCAGCAGGTTGATCATCGAACCTGCTTTGTCATTGGTTCCTGAACCCCTTGCTCCGCCAAATGGCTGCTGGCCGACCACGGCGCCGGTAGGTTTGTCGTTGATATAAAAATTCCCCGCTGCGTTGCGCAGGTGATGGGTTGCTTTGGCGATAGCGTAGCGGTCTTGCGCTATGATTGCTCCTGTCAGCGCATAAATAGATGTTTTGTCGACAATGTCGAGCACCTCGTCAAATTTCTTGTCCTCGTACACAAAGATGCTCAATACCGGACCAAACAGCTCCTCGCACATGGTAACGTAATAAGGGTCGTCAACTTTTATTACGGTAGGGGCAACAAACCAGCCGCTTGTCTTATCATAAGTTCCTCCGGCAACGATCTCCACATTTTTATCAGTCTTTGCGGCATCAATATAAGCGGCCAGTTTGTCGAATGATTTTTCATCGATCACAGCGTTAATAAAATTCTCGAAATCTTCAACGGGGCCCATTTTAAACGAAGCAATGTCCTGCTGCATTTTTTCCTTAACTGCCGGCCATAACGAAGCAGGTACATAAGCTCTCGACGCTGCCGAGCATTTTTGCCCCTGGTACTCAAAAGCTCCGCGAAGTAAAGCAATGCTTACCACGTCTGCATCGGCGCTGGGATGGGCCAAAACAAAGTCCTTGCCCCCTGTTTCGCCCACGATGCGCGGGTAAGTTTTGTATTTATGAATATTATTGCCAATTGTTTTCCAGATATTTTGGAAGACGCCGGTTGATCCGGTAAAATGGATGCCTGCAAAGTCGGGGTGGCTGAAAATAACATCGCCGGCGGTCGGACCGTCAACATAAACCAAATTGATCACCCCCGCCGGAACACCGGCCTCGCGAAACACCTGCATCAGCACGTTGGCTGCATATATTTGGGTGTTGGCGGGTTTCCATACAACAACATTCCCCATCATAGCTGCTGAGGTTGGAAGGTTCCCGGCGATCGCGGTAAAGTTAAACGGCGTAAGGGCGAAAACAAACCCTTCAAGTGGGCGCTGTTCAACACGGTTCCAAACCCCTTTGCCCGATATGGGAGGTTGCTGCTGATAGATTTGGCTCATGTAATTCACATTGAAGCGCAAAAAATCTATCAGTTCGCATGCGCTGTCAATCTCTGCCTGGTAAGCATTTTTTGACTGCCCCAGCATAGTGGCCGCATTTACCCTGGCGCGGTACGGCCCTGCAAGCAGATCAGCAGCTTTTAGAAATATGGATGCCCGCTGTTCCCAGGCCAGGTTTTCCCAGTCGGCTTTGGCTGCCAGCGCAGCATCAATGGCTGCAACAACATGGTTTTTGCTGCCCTGGTGGTAAGTTGCCAGTAAATGTTTATGATCGTGCGGCGGGCGTATTTCAGCAGTTTTACCGCTGCGTACTTCCTCGCCGCCAATATACATCGGAATATCTATCGGTTGGGCTCGTGCCGCATCCAGCGCGGCCTTAAGGACGGCACGTTCAACACTGCGCGGCCCATAGTTTAGCACCGGCTCATTTTGCGGAGCCGGGACATTAAAAAATCCTTTAAGCATAAATTTGTCAGTTACTGGCGGCAAAGATAGGAGTTAATGTGCAGATTTTTAATGTGCCGGACGCGCAGATTACGCGGCGCTGACAGTAGGGAGGATGTGCAGATGTGCAGATTACAGATGTGCGAATGTGCAGATTACCCGGGATGACGGTATATCGAAGTATATATATGGAGATCCTGTTTTTTTCGGCATTCCAAATCCAGGCTATAGGCCTAAAACATCCGATAAAAGTTCTTTACCTTTCAGCTTTCGCCTTTCAGCTTTCACCTTTTCACATCATTCTTCGGATAACCCTCTTCATCCAAATCATCGCGGTCATCTTCAGGCGTATGGCCTAAAACCCGGTCTGTGGCGTCGAGTTCCACGATTTCGCCATCGTCAATGTGCATCCCTAACTTGTCAACGTCCGTTTCCAGGGATTCATTAGGAATATATTCGTCTGTGGCGTCAAAAGGGTTTGCCTCGTCATAGCTTGAATTCATATCCTCCCCGTTTTTTACCGAAGTATTATACGGGTCTGGGTGCTGGTAGTCAGGATCGTCGCTTTTTACATCGTATTCAAAGCTGTCATCCTCTTCGTTAAAATTGAGGTTTTCCTTATCAATAGTTTCATCCAGGTCGTCTTTCAGCGTCCTGTCCCTGTCCTCATTCTCATCATCAAAGCCAGGATAAAATGTGTCCTTTTTCATAATTTACCGATTTATAACAAAGTTAGTGAGTGGTGAGCAATCTGGTGAATAATGAGTGGTGAATGGTGAGTAATTTCTTTAATAATTATTATTCATTCACTACTTACCACTCACCACTCACAATTCACCTCTCACTAGTCACAACTCCCTAATAAGGTATTTGTTTCCGGTAGGAGAGGATTGATCCGCCGAAGGCAAATTTGAAACCGATAAAAAACTGGGTGTACACGTCGAAATGATTACCGGAGGTGTAGCCGTCGAGATTGTCGCTTAACACCAGGTTATACCCGTATCCAACATCGACCTTAAACGCCGGCTGCTGATATTTATTGAAAACTTTGAACTCATAGCCTATTCTCAAAGGAATAAAAGGTTCCTGGCTGTTGAGTACACCCGGTGTGTAGAAGCCGGGTAATTTATAGGAATACCTGCTTATTGATGTAATATGGCTTATGGCATAACCTATACCAGCCGATACATATAAATTTTTCAGCACGTTGTTAAACTGACTGTGCGAATAGTCGATAATCTCGCCTGCTTGCAATTGTCCCCTTAATATAAACGAAGTCAGGTCGGTTGTAAATTGCCGGCCGGTTAATGTTTTCAGGGAGTCTCCTCCAGCCAGGCGGCCCATCTGTACCTCAAAAACAATATTTACAAAAGGGGTTGAATTATAGGTGAGGTTTAAGTGAAAAGTGGGGGTTGTAGTTTGCGTCTCCGCATCGCCGTAAACTGAATTGAAACCCGCAGCGGCGCCAATTTCATATTTTGAGTAGTCAAAACCCGTCTGCGCCCTCGTTATCAGCGCAGTGCAACAAATGATGATGGCTAACAGCGTTGTTTTTGGTATCAGTTTTATCATAGTTTACTGGTCAGGGTTTCGTTTAATAAGCTTAACTCGATTTATAGGAATATATTTTATAAAAGTAGCACCAAAGTTTATAAATACAAGGGTAAGTTGGATAAAAGTTGATTAAGTTGGATTAAGTTGGGTTAAGTTGAGTAGGTCAGATTAACATGGATGGAGTTGGAATAGGTAAAACAAATCTTAAAATCATTTTAACCCCTACAACTTTTATAACTCAATCAACTATTCTCTCAATCAACTTAATCAACCCAAATTTATATATTTGGGCCACTTAAAAATAACCGTTTCAAAGATGTCAAAAATTAAAGTAGAAAATCCGGTAGTTGAACTGGATGGCGACGAAATGACCCGAATTATATGGAAATTTATCAAGGACAAATTAATATTTCCATACCTCGATCTCGATATAAAATACTATGACCTCGGTATCGAGCACCGCGACGAAACTAACGACCAGGTAACTATCGACGCCGCAAACGCCATAAAAAAATACGGTGTAGGCATTAAATGCGCCACCATTACCCCCGACGAAGCCAGGGTAACGGAATTTAATTTGAAACAAATGTGGAAGTCGCCAAACGGAACCATCCGTAATATTTTGGACGGGACCGTTTTCCGTGAGCCTATCGTAATGGCCAACGTTCCGCGCCTGGTGCCAAACTGGACGGCTCCGATATGCATAGGCCGTCATGCTTTTGGCGACCAGTACAGGGCAACCGATTTTGTGACCAAAGGAAAGGGTAAGCTCACCATTACTTTTACCCCTGAAGACGGCAGCGCCGAACAGTCTTTCGAAGTATATAATTTTAAAGGAGACGGCGTGGCGCTCGCTATGTATAATACTGACGAGTCGATAACAGGCTTTGCACGCGCCTGCTTTAACCAGGCCTTGTTAAAAAAATGGCCGCTGTATCTGTCGACCAAAAACACTATCCTGAAAAAATACGATGGACGCTTTAAGGATATCTTCCAGGAAATATACGAGAAGGAATTTAAACTTGATTTTGAAGCCAATCAATTAACTTATGAGCACCGCCTGATTGACGATATGGTGGCCTCGGCCCTTAAATGGCATGGCAACTTTGTTTGGGCCTGCAAAAATTACGACGGCGATGTGCAATCAGACACCGTAGCGCAAGGTTTTGGCTCCCTGGGCCTGATGACATCAACCCTGGTAACGCCTGACGGAACCGTTATGGAAGCTGAAGCCGCGCACGGCACAGTTACCCGTCATTACCGCGACCACCAGGCCGGCAAACCAACTTCGACCAACCCGATAGCATCGATATTTGCCTGGACCCGCGGGCTTGAATTCCGCGGCCTGCTCGATAAAAACCAGGAACTGATCAACTTCTGTAAAACACTTGAACAGGTTTGCATCGAAACAGTTGAAAGCGGTAAAATGACCAAGGACCTTGCCATTACCATAAAACACAAGGTTGAGCACGGCACCGATTATTTATATACCGAGGAGTTTTTGGAAGCGATCAATGAAAATTTGAAAGCGAAGCTGGGAAAATAAAATACCTGATTTAATAACAATTAAAAGTCCGCATAGTTATTGTGCGGACTTTTTTGTTAATTACACATCTAAACTTTTAACAATGCCTGTATTCCACAATATCGATGGTAAACTCAAAAAATTAAGCTTAATACCTCTTGATAAGGAAAAAGCTTTACAAAAGTTAGTTGAAGAAAATTTGCTTGAAGTGTTGGATATGAGATTTCTATCGTCAGAGTATCCCACAACTCAAGGTGGTAGAATTGATACATTAGCGATTGATTCCGATGGAGCGCCTGTAATTATTGAATATAAAAGAAGCAGAAACGACAGTGTGATTAATCAAGCTTTATCATATTTAAAATGGCTTAAAGCACAAAAAAAGGAGTTCTTTGAAATGCTAATTATTAAAACGTTGGGATATGAAAACCTTACTGAAATTGACTGGCATAATCCGAGGGTAATTTGTATAGCTGAAAGTTATAGCAAATACGATACCGATCTTGTCGCTAAATTCTATGACTATATCGATGTCGCTGTTTTCTGTAAAATCATCGCGGACAATCGAACCAAATAGGCCGATGAAGGCAATGGGGTATCTTTGAACCAATTCCGGTTTAAGATCATTTAATATTTTTGTTGCTTCATCAAGACCAATCATAAAATATCTTTATATGACTGTTCAATAAAAGGCATTACATAATTAAGATCCTCTTCATTTTTAATGCGTACACCTCGGTTTAAAGTCCAGCCATGTGTATCGGGAATTTTAAAAATCCTGTTTTCTGAATCATCATATTTTGCAACCCGCAAATAGATCAATATATTATCTTTTTGAATATGTACCTCAGCAAACATTTTTGATATTCTAAAAGCAATATTATTCGTATTTACCTTTTGATATATGTTTTCATCTAATTCAAAAATTTTCTTTTGAAGCGCCCAAAAAAGATCTCTTATTAGTTGAGGGGCCTTATGTAGTTGTTTTTCTATATTATTTTCCGGTACGCCCACTACCCCCGCATCAATACGTTTAGTTGATATCGTTTGATTAT
>Ga0207132_1085_pt1 | contig 20854 bp, 16 predicted proteins | sample Alteio_BWMinHeat_14_FD_153554 | JGI IMG/M metagenome (GOLD analysis project Ga0207132, IMG submission 153554) | Enriched cells from forest soil in Barre Woods Harvard Forest LTER site, Petersham, Massachusetts, United States -... | ecosystem: Environmental > Terrestrial > Soil > Temperate forest >...
CAGGAACACCACTCTCCGGCCACCATGTACGGCCGGATCCTGGTCAAGGATGGCAGCCCCCAAATGGTTGAAGCCCTTGACCAGTTTTCCACCGGTGAAGGCCTGCGCAACGAGCCTGGCAGAAGGTTGTCCGCCCAGCTTTTCAGGAGGCACGCCGTAAGCATTGGTCACATCTACGATGGTTTTCCCCTGCCAGCCGGGCAGTGCCTTTGCAACGTCCGGGTGCGACTCGAAACGCACAGCCAAAAAGATAATGTCCGCCTTGACGGCTTCCACCAGTGTTTTGGGAATGATCCCTGAGCCGATCGCGGCCGCATCGGATGTAAAACTTTCCGGGTCGCGTGTAGTGGCAACGGATACTTGGATGCCCTTGCGGGCGAACGCCCTGGCCAGAGCCTTGCCGATATTGCCGAAGCCAATAATTGCATAGCTTGCAGCTTTGTTTTCTGATTTACTCATTTTGAAAATTATTATAATTATTTAATAGCGCGATTTATAAACCCGCCGGTGTGGGTTAATTACTTAGACAAATAGGTCATGCCACCATCAACAAGGAGTTCAGCACCAAGCATAAACGAAGAATCGTCAGAAGCCAGGAAAACCGCTGTTTTACCAATGTCAGCGGGTTGCCCAATTCTGCCTGTCGGCATTACACCTGCATAGTGTTGTTTTACAGCTTCAATTTGTTCTGCGGGAACAAACTTTTCAAATGCTGGTGTATCTGTTGTACCTGGTGTTATTACATTTGCTCTTATTTTTCTATCTAAAAGGTCGCTTGAAAACGCTTTTGCAAAATAGATCACAGCCGCTTTTGCAGCACCATAAAGGGTAAATGACGCGTATGCCCGATGCGCTGCATTTGACCCGATCAAAATAATAGAACCACCATCATTCATATAAGGCAATGCTTTCTGAACGGTGAAATAAACACTTTTCAGGTTTAAATCCATTGTCTTGTCGTAGTCGGCCTCACTGGTATCTGCCACAGTTCCTATGGTTCCACCACCCGCATTGGCTACAATCACGTCTATTTTACCAAATTTTTCAGCTGTTGCTGCAAACACCCTTTCCAGGTCGGCAAGGTTGGTTACATCGGCGTTGATGGCTATAAAATTACCGCCAAGCTGAGCCACAGCACTATCTAAAGTTTCCTGATTTCTGCCCACGATGACTCCTTTAGCACCTTCATTTTTAAATTCAAGGGCAATGCCAAACCCAATACCACTATTACCACCTGTTATAACTGCTACTTTATTTTTTAATCTGCTCATTTTTAACTTATTTTTAAATTTGTTTCGCAAAGTTACTATCAATAGTTTATATTTGTAACTATTGATAGTATATTCTGGTTACTGTGAGGTAACTACAAATTTGAAAATATGAGAGACGACAGATTTTGCGCTTCGAATTGCCCGTTTACGAGAGCGATCGGCACTATTGGTAATAAATGGAAACCAATCATCATTAATGTTATCGGCAGCCGTACCATTCGTTTTGGTCAGCTCGATTCCATAATACCACTCATTTCAAGGAAGGTACTTACCGAACAACTAAAAGAGTTGGAAGAAGATGGACTATTGGAAAGATTGGCTTATAAGGAACTGCCGCCAAGGGTAGAATATAAATTGTCTGAAAAAGGCTTAGCTTTTTTGCCAATTTTAGAAAACATAAAAGAATGGAATTGCAAATATGAGGTAGCTTTAACACCCAAAGAGACCGATAGAGTAACTTATGCCGGATAGTGTAAAATTTAAACCTGGCAATGAACGGTAAATGGAAAATATCCATCATATCATCTCTTTGCTGTTAAACGACTTTTCTAAGATACACAACCTGGTTGTGCTCGAACCAAAAAGCGCGTCCAGATGCTTTAAACGAAGATTGTAAAATCGATAAAATATAAAAACGGCCTTTAGGATATCGTAAAGGCCGTTTGTGCGCCTACCTGGGCTCGAACGAGAGACCAAAAGATTATGAGCGTTATACTCAGTCTTTTTTGAGCGACGTTATGTCTTTACAGTCAGCAAGTCACGCATTAAATTTTATTCTTCAAAATTTCGTTGTAAAGTATTTGTAAGGGTTTTTCTACAGATTCGGCTGTGCCCAACTTCGAACATATTCTAGTACAAGGCTTTCGGCGCTAGTAAGGCTTTCATTCATTTTACGATTCGCTTATCATAGGTTTAATTTCTTTCATAAAACTTGCAAATATAATTTTTATTGGTAAGTTTGCACTTACCGTAAGTTAAAACTTACCTATTTATGAGTTTAAGTGAAAAAAGTTTCAACGCCCTGGGAGACCCAACACGGCGAATTATATTCGAGAAATTGAGGAACGGCGGGCTGGCAGTCTCTGAAATAGCCGAAGGGCTTTCAGTCAGCCGGCCAGCTGTATCGCAGCATATAAAAATTTTAAAGGATGCCAAATTAATCCGTGTCCATAAAAAGGGTTCAAAAAATATTTGTCAAATAGATAAAGATGGGGTCATGGCGATGAGATTTTATCTGGATAAATTCTGGGAGGATGCATTGGCTGCATTTAAGATTGCAGCAGAAGAAACTGAAAAATCAACCAAACTATGAATATCAAATCAATTAAAAAGGAAGTCGTCGTAGAAGCGGCGCAACAGACTGCTTTCAAAGTATTTACAGAAAAAATGGACATGTGGTGGCCAAGTTCACATCATATCGGGAAATCCCCGCTTACCGGGTCTATATTAGAGCCTCATGTAAAAGGTCGCTGGTATACGAAACATGAGGATGGAAGCGAGTGCAGTGTTGGTTCCGTGATAGAATGGAATCCTTATGACCGGGTCATCCTTTCCTGGCAGATCAATGGCAACTACCAGTATGATCCGGAACTAATCACAGAAATCGTTGTAAACTTTATTGCTGAAGGACCAAAAACAACCAAAGTCCAATTTGAACATAAGAATCTCCAGCGGATGGTCGGCCTTAAATCCACTGATGATATGGATATGGGTTGGGGAATGATCATGGGCCTTTATCAAAACTATATTAAATCATTAAAAAATTAAAAACTCAAATGAAGCGCACAAATATATTATTGAAAATAGCAGCCGGACTTATGATCATTCATGTCATCGGTCACTCCATCGGGCACAGCGGGTGGAAAAAGTCGACCGACACAGTACAACAGGAAGTCATCCGGCAAATGACAGGCCCTAAATTTCCGTTTATGGGTGTAACTCGTAGCATGGGCGAATACTTTGATGGCTACGGCTATGGCTGTACCATCGCCATGGTAGCTTTTGTTCTGGTATTATGGTCTATTTCGGGTGAGTTAGCTACGTCACCCCGATTGGCTAAGAAAGCAATGATCGCTATAGCCATATGTTTATTGGCCTGGGGGCTTGATGAAGTACTGTTCTTTTTTCCCTTTGCGGCCGCAACGAGTTTAATTGCTTCCGCTTGCACGCTGGCTGCCTACTTTTCGTACAAAGGAGCCTCGTTGGCTATTTATTCGGAGTGAAGAAACTTGCAACTATCCAGAACCTAATTTTTTTGATCTAACTATTAACGAGATTGAAGCCGCGAGCCACCAAATAGCCTGTACCCCGGCAATTGCTGTAACCCACATCGGAAGTACCAATTCCAGGAGAAATATCATCCCAATTGCGCCAAATAAAATCCCAATGAAAAATGCAAACCAGGCGAAAATGCCGTGTAAAACCTTCGATCCATATAAAACAGTTCCCAATGAAATAAAGAGCGTTGGGGCTGCCACAATAAAATAAAGGTGCTGTACTGCATGAATCGTATTCAGGTTGATCAGGATACCTATATTGGGAGATATAAAAACTGCCGCAATGTAAAATGTAATTTCAATCAGGCTAACGATCATTAATACGACAGCTCCAAACATGGTCATCCAGCCGGCAAGCGTGTTGGTGGCCCCGGCAAGTTTGACCAGTGAAAAAGCGAATAGAACAATAAGCACAGGTGCAACTGCCTGCAACCAGGCACCCCACAGTATAGCGGCGTAATACCGGTTACCAAATTCAATTAGTTGGCCAAGCGTGGCGTTTGGTTGCGGGCCCGGATTAATATTGAACGAAATGATCAAAAGAACAACGCCTAAAATGCCGCTGGATCCGCTTAAAACGCAAAACCTTTTTGTAGTATTAATCGGATTAATCATAGGTAAACCATTTTAATAGTTACGGTTTGTTTATCCCCGTTAAAGTTAAATTTTGCATCGGAATATTTTGGCGGCCCAAAATGCCCTTTTGCGTTGTTTGAATTTCCAACCCCTTCTTTTGGTATACCAAAAAAATTTGTATCCAATTTTTTATTGTTGTTCTCGTCATGATAAACGGATACACCATACTCCCCTGGGGGCAAACTGTCGAACTCTGCCATTGCCTGTTTATTAACGATTCGTACGGTCAATATCTTAAACGCTTTTTTTGCAGACTTAGGAAAGCCATCACTATTATTGTAAAGCGCGACGACCGCTGAACCTTTATCGTTTTTGAAGTTACTGATCATTACTGCCAGCGTTCCGCCGTTTGTTGAGGTTGATTTTTGTGCAAATACGTGTGTTGCGGCGCATTGTAAACAAATCAACGCAAGTAGTAAAATTTTGATTTTCATATAAAGAAGGATAAATATATAGCTATTAAATTATTTATATCTCAAAATTATATTTTTTCTGATATAAAAGCAAATTATTTGCTATAAATATCATACATTTGCAGCAGAATTGATATAATATGAACAAAACAGTTGCTTTACTCAACCAATGGGCGGAATTCGAGACACGGCATCCGGATGCCACCACTGAAGACTTTTGCAGGTATTTTCTGGTTTCTTCCCGACAGAAAGAAACCCTGGAAGGTTTATTTGACGGGGAGTTACCTCCACGAGCCGACATCGTGATGATGAAATTGATTGACCGGATCGTAAGGCTTCATTCCATCTATATACAAATTGCTTTAAAGGATCTTAAACTGAGCCATTTTGAAGAATTCAGTTTATTAAGTGCTGTTGCGCAATTGGAAAGTCCGCGAAAAACGGAAGTGATCTACCATACCATTAATGAGCTTTCTACCGGGTTGAGTTTACTAAGTGGCTTGATCAAAAAACAATGCATAACTGAATATGAGGACCCCGACGACAAGCGCTCAAAAAGATTAAAACTGACCCCAAAAGGAGAAAAGCTGTTATTTGCTTGTTATAAACAATTCAGCAGAATTCCCGAAATGATGCTCATGGAAGTACCCCAAGAAGACCTTGAGATCTGCATCCAGTTATTAAAAAAAGTAGAAATCAAGTATTCTAAACTTTGGCAACAACATAAAGGAAAATCGTTTGATCAGGTATTTACAAGTGTTACCGGTAAAAAATAGCTGCATGCTTCAAACAAATTAAACACGGCCCTTTAATTCTACAATTCTTGTTTCCGTCTTTTGTGTTTTCCCGACGGTAAGCTTTGCACTGCTCGTTACATTAATGTTCAACTAAAAGACGACCAGAAGACTAAAAATCTTTTATTCTCAAAGCTTTCTCTCCAATATTATTATCTGATTTTCAATAATTTACACAACACAAGGCAGCATAACAGGCGTTCGTTGTAAAGTATTTGTAAAGGTTTATGAAATTTTGATTTGAGCGAAAAATTATTACGGATTGCAGCAGAATGACTTACGATAAATTTAGACCAAAATGTAATTTGTTACAAAAGAAGGAGTTAAAAAAATAAAGCCTTGAATAACAAGGCTTTAATTGTGCGCCCACCTGGGCTCGAACCAGGGACCAAAAGATTATGAGTCTTCTGGATTTCTTTTCTTTATAGCTGTATGTCAAGTAGTTATGGCAAATACTTTGTTCGTCGCTAAACTATTGCTAAACAAAGTAGCTGATTCGTTTATCAGCTACTCAAATATAAGAAAATTGCCGGACATAACGTAATATTTTGAATCTTTTATAAGGAACGGTACCGGGCTGAAAAAGAAAATGTGCAGCAGCTTTGCCACTAAAATTTTGCCGCCCCTACCGATTTTGTTCCACCTGAAGCTATTGCGGCAGCAAACCAATGACCACTTGCTCCGACGCGTAAGCATACCGGCTTCGCAGCAGGACGAATTTTGAAATGGCATTGCCCTCATAAACAGTCGTTGAAATGATCAATCCCGAGAAACAGCGGAAAACCATGCGGCTGGTTGTCGCTTAATCGAGATTACTTTAAGCAGCCCCATCTATAATTAGTTAGCTTTGCAAAATGGACATACAAGAATTTATGGATGCGCTGAATGGGCGCTCCATCGTTAAGACGATATTGGAAGAAGGTAATACCACACCACCGGTAAAAATCAAAACCATCATCACCAGCGACGGCTATGAATTTGATTTCGAGAACCTGATTTATTTACACCCGGCCTATGAAAAAGAAAAAGCCGATTTTATTGCAAGGGTCGAAAAATCGAAGCCGGAGAGCTTCTTCATATTCAATCCGCAGCAACTAACCCTCGATGAAATGAGAGGCGTGGTTGCTGCCCATGCGAAACAGATCAATGCGAATGGCGGCAACGTTGGCGGTCATCAGGGTGGTGGTTATAAAGTCACTTTTGGCGAAGACCTGGCGACGCTTAAACGGTGGCGCTGATCGGCTCCAGGTAGTTTTGATTTCAAATGATAATTTTGTCTTTCGTTTAATAAGCTATGAGCCAAGATAATGATCAGTTATTGAAAGACTATTTGAGGCTCGAAAAGAAGTTAAAAGAGATTTATCAAAAAGGTGGAATCGAAGACTTCCATGACAAGGAAATCGGCTCAGCAAAGGATATTCTGAAAAACTGCTCGTCAGTTCATCACTACATCCCGAAATATTTCAACGATGGCTTCTTAGACGACGATGGCCTGATGTTCGTTTACGACAAACAGCAAGACCGGATAAAGCTTAACAAACAAGGAAGCAAGGGCGTCTTTTTCGAGATTAACCGTAATAACGTCGACCTCGGTCTCGAAAGCCCGGTTTCCATTATGGAACAAGCCTACGCCGTTTTTGACAGGCTCATACCTGCCTCCATCAAATTATTACGCAGCGATATTGAACTCGCCGCTGCAATGCGCATCGACCTGCATGCGCACCTCAATATTTTTATTATAGACTTGTATTGGCGGAACATCAATAATGACCACCTGTTTGACGCACTGTATGACCTGGCCGACTTAACAATGACCGGCCCCGATGGGCCTATTAACTTATCTGCGGACGAGATGGAATATTTTAAACAGGTTCCGTTTATGAAGCAACTAATGCGGTTTAAGATGGTAGCCAAAACCCTGGAGGCAATTACTAATCCGGAAAACGGGGACAGGGTGTTTGCCACTCAAACGATCACCTTTCCATTAAAACAGTTATGTATCGGAGATATGCCTTATCTGTTTAAAAATAAACCGGTAACCATGGATGACTTATTAAACGTCCCGATGTTTTTTCCGCTATCGTCGCATAAGTTGTATCTCAGAAACGTGAACCTTGAAGAACAGATAGCCTTGCGCGAAACAAACATGTTTAACGCGCTTGTAATACATCAATCCTCAAAGATGATATGCGCCGCCGATAAAAAAATCTTAGAAAGCGCCATCGCCTATTACCACTCAGCAAAAGCATTAAATCTTTTCGATTATTTTAAAAACTGCCTGTTTAATTCCCCGATGTGATTCACGCTTTTCTCATCACACAACGACCAAATTCCATGTTATACATTTTCCGCAAAGCATGCACCTAAATATAATAACTGGTTCACCAGCAAATATTTCATAAATATTTCTTCATTTTGCACGCGGGAATTTTCGTAAATTAGTGCTTTCGTTCCTGTAAAATAATGGAAAAGGTTCATGATGAAAATGTTGGATTGTTATTGCGCCAGTTGAAAGACGGCAGCGAACCGGCATTTAACGCCCTTTACCGTCTTCACAGCACCATGCTGCTCGCCAACATCCGGAACCTTGTCCGCGACCAGGAAATTGCCAAAGAACTCTTACAGGAATTGTACTTAAAGGTTTGGGAAAACCGGGAGAACATTGACGAGACTAAATCATTTCGCGCTTATCTTTTTACCATTGCCCGCAATATGGTCTATAACCATTTCCGTAAAATAGCAATGGACAATAAAGCAAAGCTGCGCCTGATCAACGAAATCACTGAAGTGTACGAACACAACCATGTGGGTCTTGATGACGCAGCAAATACCGCGCTGCTGCAAGAAGCTGTTCAAAGTCTCAGCCCCCAATGCCGTGAAGTTTACCGTCTCAGCAGAATGGAAGGCAAGAGCCACGAGGAGATCAGCCAGGTCATGGGAATTTCCCTGTCAACGGTCAATAACCATATTGTTAAGGCCAAACGGGAAATGCGCAGCTTTTTGGCTAAGAACCAGGACCTGGCCATTATTTTTGTGGCAGCCTGGGCGATTAACCAATTGCACTGAAATTATCTTCCTGATTATCAATAACTTGAAAATTTTCTTGTCAAAATCGGCATAACTAGTTAGTTATAGGTCATTAGCTGTGTGTATTACCCATAAATACAACAAAAACAGTATGGACCGGCTCGAAATCTTGTTTGAAAAATACCGGAATAATCAATGTAGCTCCGAAGAACTCGAAGAGCTGCTAGGGTACTTTCGCTCCGGCCAAAACGAAGACCGCCTGAAGGCCCTGATCGATGAGTCGCTCAGCCAAAAAGTAGCAGAAGACAATGAGTTGCAAACTGCAGCCGATGAGGTCTACGCGAGATTACGGACAAGAATACAACCGGAAGAAATTACTCGCACACGCAGGTTTGCAACGCGCTGGGCAATCGCTGCATCTATCCTGATCGCATTGGGTACAGGCGGCTATTTTGTGATTCATCGCAGCGCGCCGCCCAAACCTACAATCGCGCAGATCAAACCGGGCACATTTAAAAATGACGCCATTCCCGGTAATAAGGCTTTCTTGACGCTGGCTAACGGCAAACAAATTGCCGTTAGCAGCCTGCCTGTGGGTCAGATCAGCACAATTGCTGGCGCCAACGTACAAAAAGCTTCAAACGGCACAGTGATTTATCAGGCAGCAACAACTGCCGACCCCCAACTTGTCTATAATACCTTCACGGTTCCCCGAGGCGGCGGCAAGCACGAGATCAAACTCGCTGATGGAACTTTGGCCGTATTGGATGCCGGTTCATCTATCAGGTTCCCAATGTCCTTTACAGGCAAAGACCGCAAAGTTGAAATTACCGGGCAGGTGTATTTCGAAGTGGTACACAATGCCGCACAACCATTTTATGTAACTGCGGGCAATCAAACAATACAGGATATTGGCACCCACTTCAATGTCAATGCCTTTGATGGCGAAGTAAAAACAACACTGCTTGAAGGCAGTGTTAAAGTCAACAATATCCTGCTTCAACCTGGCCAGCAGGCCGTTGAAAACGCGAATGGAAGTCTAAGTATAGTAAACAATGTTAACGAACAGGAAGTGATTGCTTGGAAAAACGATCTGTTCATGTTCGGCAAAAACACTTCTTTACAAACGGTGATGAACCAGTTGTCACGCTGGTATGATATGGATATCGAGTACCAGGGCAAAGTGAAAGTATATCATTTCGGTGGTGACATGCCGCGTTATTCCAAGTTATCAGATGTATTAAAAATTCTTGCCTACAGCGGTGTACAGTTCTCCGTTGACGGAAAAACAATAATTGTGTATCAATAAAAATGCCTATGAAGAGATGATTACATAAGGACTAAGGTTATCACCGCCGGGGTGCGGGGTAATGGGCCATAAAAAAACCGGAACGGACGGCTATCCGAACCGGTTATGACCAGGCCGAAAAATTACGAGACGAATCGCTTATTTTTTAACCCTAATCATTGCAAAAATATGCAATTAAAAACGCTTTGCAAAAAACGCAAACTATTGAACCCCCAAACGCTAAGAATCATGAAGATCACCGCGTTTATGATATGTGCCTTTTTCATTCACGTCAGCGCTGCGACACTGGCGCAGACAGTTACTTTGTCTGAACACAAGGCATCTCTTGAAAAAGTAATTAATGAAATTAAACAGCAAACCGGTTACTCTTTTTTTTATAACCAAGACTGGTTGCAGCAGGCAAAACCGGTTGACCTGGTGGTAAAAGACGAGTCTTTGGACGCAGTTCTAAAGGCCTGTTTTGCTGACCAACCCTTCGATTTTGCCATCGTTAACAAAACCATCGTCCTAAAATTAAAGAAAGTACCGACTATCAACCCAAACGGAAACGCCGTGCCGATCACCGTAACCGGCAAAGTCTTCGACGGTACGGGCCAGCCGATGCCGAATGTGAATGTTCGCGAAAAAGGCACCCAAAACGGAACCACGACCGACGGTAAAGGAACCTATAGCCTGACGGTGACCGACAATAATTCAATTGTCACCTTCACTTTTATTGGCTATGAACCCCAGGAATTGCAGGCTAAGAATATTCCCAACGGGTCGACCATCACGTTGAAACCTGCGGAGAATAATTTAAAGGAAGTAGTGATCAGCAAAGGTTATTACAATGAAAAACGATTGCTTTCCACCTCCGATGTAAGTGTGGTAGACTCTAAAACCATTTCTGAACAACCCGTATCCGACCCGATACAGGCACTCATCGGCAGGGTGCCCGGCCTGGACATCCAGCAAACATCCGGCCTGCCGGGTGCCTATGCCACCATTCATATACGTGGCTTAAACAGTATTGCTAACGGCAATGACCCCTACTACATCGTGGATGGTGTGCCGGTCAGTTCCGTATCGCTAAGTTCACCGTATGCACAAAGTGCTTTAGGATATGGAGGCGGTATTCAAAATGGCGGAGGCGGCCTAAGCCCCTTTAACATACTGAACCCTGACGATATCGAAAACATCGAAGTCCTCAAGGACGCAGACGCGACCTCTATTTATGGCACCAAAGGTGCCAATGGGGTGATCATCATCACGACGAAAAAAGGCAAAGCTGGGGAAACCAAAGTGAATTTCGACCTGAGCCAGGGTATTGGTCAGGTATCACATTTCATGGACCTGCTAAACACGTCGCAATACCTGCAAATGATGCACCGGGCCTATGCCAATGATGGTGTTCCCTTTCCGACTCTTTCCGATGCAGCCCAAGGCGATCCAAATTTTGATATTAATGGTGTCTGGGACACCACCCGCTATACGAACTGGCAAAAAGTGCTGATCGGCAATACCGCCCATTATACCAATGCCCAAGGTAGCATTTCTGGGGGGAATGCCAATACCCAATTCCTGATCTCCGGGGGCTATAGCCGGTCGACCACGGTATTTCCCGACAATTATGACGGGGATAAAAAAGCTTCACTAAATTTTAGTTTGACGCATACTTCCGCTAACCAAAAATTCCATGTGCTGTTTAGCGGCGGTTATGGCTACGAGACCAATGATGTACCTTATGCCGATCTTACCAGTCAAATCACACTGCCGCCGGATGCCCCTTCGCTTTTTCATCCTGACGGGACCCTCAATTGGCAAAACTATAATGGATCGTATACATTTTTTAATCCACTCAGTTATGTGAATACCAATTATTATTCAAGCGCCAATAACTTGATCAGCAACCTCACCTTGAGCTATCAATTACTACCGGGCCTAATGCTGCAAAGTAGTTTTGGTTATAACCATGTTGAAAACAACCAGGTACAATTGAAACCGGCAACTACCACTGAGCCACCGCCTTATAACCCGCCATCACGTGATGGGAGTAACTATTCAAACGGTATCTCCCAGGGATGGATTATCGAACCCCAACTGAGCTATCAGAAAAAGATCGGTAAGGGGCAATTGAATGTCTTATTGGGCGGCACTGTCCAGCAAACCTCCTATTCATCACTTGCTCAATATTCTAACGATTTCGCCAATGATGCGCTGATCACTGATCCGCTGGCCGGCTCTCAGCAGGGCTTTTTAGGATATTCGAATTCCCTTACCCGTTATGTGGCATTGGTGGCTCGCGTGGGTTATTCTTGGGATGACAAATATATTCTAAACCTAACCGCCAATCGTGATGGGAGCAGTAACTTTGGGCCGGGTAAACAATATGGCAATTTCGGTTCGGTTGGAACCGGTTGGATATTCTCTAAAGAAAAAGCAGTCACAGATGCCGCGCCCTGGCTGAGCCTGGGTAAATTACGGGCTAGTTATGGAACTACCGGAGACGGTGAGTTAACACCCTACCAATACCTGAGCACCTACAGCCCGAACTCCTTGGCTTACCAGCGAACGACCATATTGGTGCCCAACGGCCTGACCAATCCCTATTTCGCATGGGAGGTGGATAAAAAGCTGGAAGGCGGCCTGGACTTGGGGTTTTTAAAAGACAGGATCAGTTTATCGATAGACTATTACCGTAACCGTACCAGCAACCAGCTAACCGGCTATACGCTGCCTCAAATAACCGGGTTTAGCAGCGTTGTGGAAAACCTACCCGCTACCATTCAAAATACCGGCCTGGAAGTGGAACTGCATACCATTAACTTCCAAACCACGGATTTCAACTGGTCCACTTCGGTTACGTTTACGTTGCCGAACAATAAATTGGTTTCTTTTTACAACTTTGCCACTTCAGGTTACCAATACTCTTACACTTTGGGCCACTCTTTATATACCCAAAAGCTGTACCAATATACCGGTGTCAATCCGCAGACCGGGGTTTACAATTTTGTGTCGACGAGTGGCGATCCGGTAAATCCTAATTTTCCGCAAGACATGGTACCATCACAGCCAATTACCCAAAAATATTATGGCGGCCTGCAAAATAGTTTCAGTTACAAGGGCATTAGCCTAGATGTGTTTATCCAGTTTGTAAAACAGCTTGGATATAGTTACCAGGAATACTTCAACGTACCGGGTTTGGATGGAGCAGCTAATTTTGGGGGATCCAATGAACCAACGGCCATATTAGGCGCCTGGCAAACGTCCGGACAGATTGCAAGCACACAACGTTATTATGGGACGGATGGAAATACTGCTACAGCTTATCAAAACTTTCGATCAAGTACCGGTGTAATATCCGACGCATCATTTATTAAGATTAAGAACGTGGCCTTGTCCTATAAATTGCCGGTTGCTTGGCAGCAATGGGCACATATGCAGAACGCTAAGATCTATCTAAACGGGCAGAATCTCTACACTTTCACCAAATATATCGGTCTTGATCCCGAAACACCAGGATTGGGATTACCGCCCTTACGCGTGATCATGTTGGGTATATCCGCATCATTTTAAATTTTACCATTAAAATCAAAAGAAATGAAATCGAACCATAAAAAAACGACGGAACATCACCATACCATACCGTTTTTCTGGACTTTGGTCTTTTTGACTTTAGGCTTAGCATCCTGCAAAAAATTCTTGGATATTCCACCACCAAATAGCTTGCCTGTAACAACCAGTGTATTCAATAACAATGGTGCAGCGACCTCGGCGGAACTGGCGATCTATGTGCAGATGTTCCAAAACAGTGAATCTTATAATATGGCAGACGATATGGGGATATATGCAGACGAACTGCAAAACTTTGATAATGCTTATCAATCCCAAGTACAGCTTTATCGTAATTCCTTGTTAGCGAAACAGAATCCAAATTGGGGTACTTATGGCAACGGGGGGTTTTATAACTACATCTATGAGGCCAACGCGGTTATCAGCGGGTTGCAAACCACGGCAGGTGCAAGCGCCGCAGTTAAACAGCAATTGACCGGTGAAGCCTATTTTATGCGCGCCTTCTGGCATTTCTATCTCACCAATATTTACGGAGATGTTCCGCTGGTTCTGACCATCAATTACACCACTAATAAAAGCCTAGCCCGCACACCGAGAGTGCAGGTTTTGCAACAGGTAGTCAATGACCTGAACACTGCGGAAGGTTTACTGAATGTCAATTATGTCGATGCGACAGATACCTCTACAACAGCTAACCGTGTCCGGCCGAACAAGGCCGTAGCTGAAGCCCTGCTGGCCAGGGCGGAACTCTATTTGGCGGATTATGATAAAAAGAACATGGCTGATTATAAAGCCGCTGAAACAGCAGCGACTACCGTGATCACGAACAGTGCCTACAGTTTGTCACCGCTAAGCGGCGTATTCCTGGCCAACAGTTCGGAAGCCATCTGGCAGTTGCAAACTATCTCGAACGTGAATTACGACACACCCGAAGGCTACGGCTTTATCTTGCTGGCCGCGCCAAACACTGGTGGCAACTACAACTGCACGACGATCAGCACCCAGTTAATGAACGCATTTGAACCGAATGACCAGCGCAAAAGCAGTTGGATAGGGTCGATAACGGAAGGGACAACCACCTTTTATTTCCCTTATAAATATAAGAATTACACGCTGCTCAATACTGAATATGATATGGTGCTTCGTTTAGGTGAACAATACCTTATCCGTGCCGAAGCCAGGGCAGAACAAAACAATATTGCGGGTGCATTGCAAGACTTAAATATCATCCGTAGCCGTGCCGGCCTGCCCGATTATTCCGGCACACAGGACCAGGTTTCCGTACTAACCGCAATTCTTCACGAAAGGCAGGTAGAGTTGTTCACCGAATGGGGCGCACGATGGTTTGACCTGGAACGCGCGGTACAAAACGACCCGACAGGGGTCAATGCCAATACGGTTTTGGGAAGCCCGGGCAACGTGTGCGCTGCAAAAGGCGGTACCTGGAACGCAGATGGTTACCAGCTGTTGCTCCCGGTCCCGCAATCAGAAAGAACAGTTGATTTTAATTTAACACAAAATCCCGGTTATTAAGGGGTACATAACCCAATTACATCAACATAAGAAGTATCAGTTTTTAATGGCTGATACTTCTTTCAGACGATCAACATGAAAATTTCTTTAATCATAACCGTACTGGCGTTTGCCTATGTTCATGCCTTTGCCCAAAAATCGGTGATCGATACCTCCGTTTATGGCAAATGGGCATCAGTGGGCGGCATTCAGTTCAGCAACAATGGCCAATACCTGTCTTACGAAATTAATGGACAGCCACTAAAAGGCAGTACAACCGTGGTCAAAGCTACTACAGGCAATTGGGAAAAGGAATTTACCAATGTTCATCATGGTAGCTTTAGCGAAGACAGCAGGCAATTTATTTATAAAACAGGCAAAGATAGCCTCTGCCTGTTGACATTGGGATCAGGTGAATTAAAATATATCACCCATATAAAGACCTGGCAAATGGCAGAGAATTCTCCTTGGCTACATTACCGGTTGGACACGCCAAAAAACCAGATGGTAACTTATAATACCGTTACCGGCCAGCAACGGTCATTTGACAATACCATAAATTATCAATTTTTCTCTGCCGGATTGGCCATCCTGTTCCGGCAGGATAAAACGGATCAGCAAGTCACCATGCTATGGGCCGATCTTTCAAAAGATGAGACCAGGACGATCTGGCAAGGGGAATCACCCGGTGACCTGGTTTTCAATATTGACGGCACCAAACTTATCTTTTCCAGTGCAGACAGCAGCAAAACTAAAAAGCAATTGTGGCTGTATAGAAAAGGGGAATCGGCAGCCGTTACGCTAAAGATCGATACACTGGACATTGACCATCTTTCAAATTTTAGTTTTGACCATACCGGTAACAAATTATTCTTTTCGGTTACAGAACCTGCCACCAAGCCAAACCCACACCCTGCTTTAGCCAGTGTTGACATTTACAGCTATAAAGACGCGAAACTGCAGTCAGAACAACTACTGCAAAACCAAAACCATACTTTCACTTATGTTTATAATATAACCACCCGGCAAATGATTCGCTTGGCTGGTCCCAATGAAGAAATCAAATCGGTATTGGATTGCGATTGGCTACTGGTTGAACAGAACAATGGAGGAAATGACGAAGAATGGAACTGGAACAAAAAGTCGCTGCGGTCGATCTATTTGGTGTCTATAATTGATGGCAGTCGGAAACTCATCACCGAAAATATACCGGAGCCTGTCTGCGAGTCCTATCAACTATCACCTTCGGGAAAATACGTAGTCTATTACGACCTGAAAGTGAAGGGCTATTTGACTTATAATACAGTAACAGGTAAGGTACACGATATTACCCCGGGTGAAAAAGTAAACTGGGCCAGCGATTTTGGAGAGGATAATGCGCTTCCTTATCGTTCTTTGGCAGGTATTTTGGGTTGGACGCCAAACGACCAGGCGGTCCTGATCAGGAGCCGGTACGATATTTTCAGGGCATACCCTGAAGACAAAATCCCACCCATCGACCTTACTAATGGTTATGGACTAAAACATCACCTGAGTTTCAAACTTTACCCTGACATTTCTTCACCATCCGGTAATATGATCGATCCGGAGAAACGGTTGTTAATGCGCTTCACCAACGAAGACAACAAAAGTGAAGGATTTTGCAAAATAAGTCCTACCCAGCCAAAAGATCCTGAGTTTTTATCAGTTTTTCCGGGAATGTTTTGGAACCCTGTTAAATCCAGGGACACAGCTATATACGCTTTGGATATACGTAGTGAACAAAGCGCCCCCAATTATTACCTGACCAGCGATTTTAAAAAGTTCATCCAAATAACAGATGTTCAGCCGCAAAAGTCATACAACTGGCTGACTGCCGAACTGGTCAGATGGAGGACGCCGGATGGGATCAGGACACAGGGCATCTTATATAAACCGGAAAATTTCGATCCGAAAAAGAAATACCCGGTGATCTTCTTTTACTATGAAAAAATAACTGGCCAGTTACATAATTTTTTAGCCCCGCAATATGCTGATGGGCAGCGTATTGACATCGCGACTTATGTCAGCAATGGCTATTTGGTTTTTCTGCCCGATATACACTACAAAATGGGCCACCCGATGAAAAGTGCCTGTAACACGATCACCTCAGCAGTAAATTATCTGAAACGGTATCGATGGGTCGACACGCACAAAATGGGTTTGATGGGGCACAGCTTCGGGGGTTCCGAAACAAACTATATTATTACACACAGTCATTTGTTTGCCGCCGCGATCTCGGCCTCCGGTGTCGATGACTGGGTTAGCGCCTATAATAGCCTTCGTCTAAATGGTACCAGCCGCCAGAGTTATTATGAGCTAATCCAGGGCCGTATAGCGGCTACAATTTGGCAGCGGCCGGATCTATACCTGGAAAACTCCCCCATATTCAAATCTGACAAAGTAACAACTCCTGTACTAATAATGGCCAATAAAAAAGATGATGCAGTTCCCTACGAGCAAGGCTTCGAGTTTTTTACCGCGCTGCGCAGACTGGGAAAGAAAGCCTGGATGCTGCAATATGATAATGGCGGTCATGGATTAGAGAATGATACAGACAACAAAGACTTTACCTTACGTAGCAGGCAATTTTTCGACTATTACCTGGTGGGCAAAATGCCGCCCAAATGGCTGACCGAAGGTATACCTGCTACCCGGAAACAAATCGACAGCGGTTATGAACTGGATACGAGCGGCGAAAGGCCATAATTAATAGACACACCATTAATAAATTAAAAATGAAAAGAATAATGATTACCGCTGTAGCGGTTATACTATTGAAAAGCGTTACAGGTTTAGCGCAAACTTCCGAGCAGGTTGGCAGAGATACCAGCGGCGTCCATTTCGAACAAGGCCTGAACTGGGACCGGGTACTGGCCAAAGCAAAAGCCGGACACAAATATATATTCGTGGACTGTTATGCGACCTGGTGCGGGCCCTGCAAATGGATGGACGCCAACGTGTATACTAAAAAAGAAGTGGGCGAAGTCATTAACAAGGACTTTATCTCCATAAGACTGCAAATGGACCGGACTACCAAAGACAATGATATTATAAAGCGGTGGTATGATAAAGCAAAAGAAATAGAAACGACCTTTAACATCAACGCCTACCCAACTTTATTGTTTTTTGATGAAGACGGTAAGCCCGTTCACCGCTTTTCGGCCTCCCTTGATGTGAATCAATTTCTCCAACTGGCGGCTGATGCGCAAAACCCGGCCAAGCAATATTACGCTATCTTAAAAAACTTCCGTTCAGGTATACTCGACACCTTAGGCGAGAAGGGGCTGGCCTATTCATTTTATCCCAACGATAAAACATTAAGTGAAGAACTGGCCCTTGATTATTTAACCAGGATACCTAGGTCAAAATTATCCGTTCTCGATAACCAAGAATTGATGGGAGCCTTTCAAGCTAATTCAAAGATAACCGCCATTGCCTTAGCCTATATTGAAAAGCTAAACAGGCGGGAAATGTCCGAAGAAAAGAACCTGTATTTTCTATGCCGGTTCAGGGACAATCCAGGTGTGCAGAAAATAGCAAAGGCTTATATTGAAAAACTACCGGAGCAATCTATTTATAATTACACAACGCTTACCTTCTTATCATATTTTACTCATAGCCCACAGGACAGTGGCTTTGCTTTATTTAATGCGCATGCAGCACGGATCGACACCGTGATGAAGGACGCCGATTGGGCACAGAATGTAATAAGCAAAATCATATTCAACATCACAATACAGCCCGTATTAAATGCATCGAGAAGCAACAACACTCAGCCTGATTTTGATAGTTTAAAGACAAACCTAACAAAAACTTACGGAGCTTATTATGCTACCCGCGTACTACAGGATGGAAAAATAAAATGGTATGGTTACCTGGTCAATGAAAAAAAGGATAACCGCTATTGGCCGCAATTAACGGATGCTGATATCGAAAAGTGCAAAGAATGGACGGCCGATAAAGCATTGTTTGATAAGTATTACACTAACCTTAATGATATCTGTTATAAAGACGTATTTATTCACAGCGATGACCCGGCTAAAATTGCGCTTGCCGTTGACTGGATGAAAAAAGTGACAGATCGCGATCCTAACGAAGCGGATGAACTGGACACTTATGCCGTTCTTCTTTATAAAAGCGGCAAAGTGGATGAAGCTTTAAAACTGGAAGCGCGAGTACTTCAAAACTATTGTATCCCAAATCGCAAAAAAGGCACTGCTGTCACGATGATGCATACCACTTTGGCTATACAGGAAATGTGGAAAGGAGCAAAGATTTGGGAGGAAAAGGAGTTCATCGAGGATTGACGATATATGAGGCCAAAGTATTTGCTATTCTTTTTAATGACTATGACGCCCTGGATGTGCCCTGCGACAGCACAAGGATTGGACCCGGTGAAGTTGCAGTGTGAGCACTTATCGATACCGATCGGTATCGATGCAACGCATCCGCGATTGAGCTGGAAATTGGCTGGTAGCAGCTATCAGGCTTGCTATTCGGTTACATTAAGTACCGATGCCCCTGGGCGTAACCTGATGTGGCAGACTACTGAAAATTCGGGAAGACAGCTTGTCATTTATAATGGCAAGCCTTTGCGGCCATTTACAAAATATTACTGGAAAGTAACGGCCTGGAATGAAAGCGGCCAGAAGGCAACTTCGGCCTTCAGCAGTTTCGAAACCGGTCCCTTATTGCAAACTGACTGGCGGGGCGACTGGATCACCGACAAAAAAGATATGAATATCAAACCGTCGCCTTATTTCCGCAAAACGTTTACGATTAATAAAAAGATATTATCGGCCATGTTCTATATTGCCGCAGCGGGCCTGTGTGAATTGTACATCAACGGTAAGAAGACCGGTGACCACATCCTTGATCCAATGTTCACGCGGTTTGACAAAAGAAACCTGTTTGTAACCTATGATGTCACCAAAGAATTACATCAGGGTAAAAACGTTATTGGTGTGCTATTGGGTAACGGCTGGTATAATCACCAAAGCGCGGCAGTTTGGTTCTTTGATAAAGCCCCCTGGCGGGGAAGGCCCTGCTTTTGCCTGGATTTGCGCATTACCTATATCGACGGCAGCGTAGAAACGGTGAGTACAGACAAAAGCTGGAAAACGGCATTAAGCCCAATCATCTTCAATAGTATTTATACCGGAGAGCATTACGACGCCAGGCGACAGCTGCCTGGATGGAACCAGCCTAATTTTAACGACACCAGTTGGAAAACGGTGGTTGTTACCCACGCGCCATCGGCGCATATCACCGCCCAAGAACTGTACCCCATCCGCGACTGTGAAAAGCTGAGCGCGGCAGCTGTAAAAAAATTCAGCGATACGGATTATGTCTTTGATATCGGGCGGAACATCGCGGGTGTCAGTGAAATTATTGCGCAAGACCATGAAGGCACGGTCATTAAGCTAAGGCATTCCGAACGGCTGGATAATACCGGCCATGCTGACCAAAGCAACATCAATTACCATTACAGACCTACAGATGAAAGCGATCCTTTTCAAACGGATGTCTATACACTGGATGGGAAAACAGATACCCTGCGGCCCCATTTTAACTATAAAGGCTTTCAGTATGTCGAAGTCACGAGTACCGCCCTCATTTCGTTGAACAAATCCAGCCTGACGGCCTATTCCGAGCACAGCGATATACCGGTGGCCGGAACGATCCGTTGTTCCAACAATTTAATCAATAAGCTATGGCAAGCTACTAACAATTCCTATTTGTCGAATCTGTTTGGTTACCCAACCGATTGCCCGCAGCGGGAAAAGAATGGCTGGACCGGGGATGCGCATACCGCCGTTGAAACCGGGCTTTATAATTTTGATGGCATCACCATTTACGAAAAATGGCTGGCTGATATGCGCGACGCGCAACAGCCCAATGGGACAATACCAGCTATCGTCCCGACCAGTGACTGGGGCTATGACCACCATAACGGACCGGATTGGGTGAGCGCTATTGCCATCGTTCCCTGGGAATTGTACCTATTTTACGGTGACAGCAAAGCATTGGCCGATGATTATGA
>Ga0207132_1086_pt1 | contig 20805 bp, 26 predicted proteins | sample Alteio_BWMinHeat_14_FD_153554 | JGI IMG/M metagenome (GOLD analysis project Ga0207132, IMG submission 153554) | Enriched cells from forest soil in Barre Woods Harvard Forest LTER site, Petersham, Massachusetts, United States -... | ecosystem: Environmental > Terrestrial > Soil > Temperate forest >...
TTGCATAACTGGAAAATGTTTATCAAACCGGAGGAGTTGAAGTTGCTTCTCCTCGATAACAATTTCGCGGCACCGAGCCGAACGTCCCTATTCCGAAAATGCTGCATTACCTGCGCAAACGGGCAAAAGGCGAGATCACTTTTAAAGAGCTTGGCGATGTTTTTAAATTGGTTGAAAGTGACGATATGAAGATACTTTATATGGGTTACGCCGTAAAGAAGGAAGGGTTAAGGCATTAAGAAGCTGAAAGCTTTAAGAAAGGTAAAGGGTTAAAGGCGAAAGGTAAAAGGTCAACCTGCAAATGTCTTTTAGCTTTCGCCTTTAACCTTTCACCCTTCACCTCCCGCCTTAAAACTTGTCCTTCATTCCCAACAGCCCCCATATGCCGCCGGTGTGAATGGCAAGGATACGGTCGCCGGGTTTAAAATAGTTCTTTGCAGCCAGGTCAAATAAGGCATAAAACATTTTGCCCGTGTAAACTGGCTCGATCAAAATCCCCGTTGAGGCGATAAATTGTTTGATGAATTCAATGAGCCGTTCGTCTGTTTTTCCGTAACCGCCAAAATGATAATTGGTATGCAGATGAAAGTCGGCCGGACTAACTAAAAATTTATCGATCTCCTCCCTTAAAAATTCGCCGTTTTTTAACACGGCAACTCCGTGAAATTGTGTTTTCAGACCGCTATCATGTATGCCGTTTATAATGCCCGCAGCCGTAGTACCGGTACCGCAAGCACAAAAAATATGCTCATAAGGCCTGGTTAGTTCATTTATCAGTTCGCTGCAGCCTTTTGCGCCTTCGGCTGATGCTCCGCCCTCATCAATAAAAAATGCTTCATCGTTATCGCCGAAATAGTTATTAAATAGGGCAGGTTTATCACGGTAACTATCACGGTCAGTAAAAATCAGATCCATTCCATGTAATCGACATAGGAACAGGGTATCATTGTTAACCGGTTCGCCGCGCACAATCCCCGTCGATTTAAAACCAAACTTAGCCGCAGCTGCGGCAGTAGCCAGTAAGTGGTTTGAATAGGCGCCTCCAAAAGTTACCAGGCGGCTTTTATTTTCGGCCCGGGCGCGAAGTAAAAGGTATTTTAACTTACGCCATTTATTGCCCGAAATAATGGGATGTATGAGGTCGTCTCGCTTGACAAAAACCTTTATTCCCTGCGCATCGAAAAGCTTACTTTCAATTTGATGAACAGGGCTAAAAAATTCCAGGTTGACATCCATTTAGCTGGGTTTAAAAAATATTTTTGGCCAACGGGAGCATTGCCTCACCCGGCCCTTTCCAAAGGAGAGGGTGAAAAAGGCTTCGAAATGCGCGCAACTGAAGTCCTCTCTCCTTTGGAGAGGATGAGTGAGGGCTTCGCCGTTTAGGATGAGGCGTTAGAACCCAAACCCGATCCCCGCATTAACAGACGTATATTGTGCAACGATTCCCGATACAAAAATACGGAAAAAACCCGGTGTTAACTGAAAGCCAACCTCTGCTCGGAAACCATCAATGCTATTTTCGTTAATATTCACCGGGTTCGAAAAAGTTGTATAGGTAGGTGTGCCAAGGCTGGTTTGACCAGTTGTGACCGGAAAATTGCCAAGAGCGCCAAAAGTAGTTTGCGTATTGTTGTATCCTACAGCCAAAAAAGGGGTAAAAAACAATAATTTTTTTGAGATGATGGCCTCTACCATAAGGTTATTAAAAGTAGCCCCGATATGCTGATTGCTAAAATCGCTGCTTTGCTGGCCGTCTTTCGGTATCGCCCCATTTTCAGGGTTTACCGTTAACGGTAAAGTCATATTTAGGTGGCTGTATCCGGCTGCGATAGCAAGATCGAACGGTATAAGTTTATCAGCGACTTTGCCGAAAATATCTTGCATGATATCGTGCCTTAACCCGAAGCCAATATACGAGATCGAGCCGTTTTCGCTCCCGAAACTGATCGTCGGGATATAGCGGATAGTAAGGTCTGTGTTTTTTACAATCCCCACCGTAAGCTGGGCCTGTGGTGCCGGTATAATGTTTATGTTCCCTTTGGGCGTATTGAAGGAGCCTACTTTTTCTCCCTGGTTATCGTATAGGTTTAATTGCGGACCGGTTGTATTTTTGTCGCCCGCGAATGTTGGCGCCATTACCTGGCTGGCATCAGCAGGTCTTACATTATTTGACAAGCCGATCTTCGTAACATCAAAAGTTTGATCGCTTGCGGGTACAAACGCTGCCGATCCCGATACACGAAGGTCAAAATGAAACAGTTTTTTTGGTTTTGCCGAATTGTACCAACCGCTGTTTAAACCGAGCCCAATTCCTTTGAATAAGGGTTCTCCGTAGGCATTAACTAATTTGGTCGCATCTGCGGGTCCGGATTGTATCAGCGAAGAGAACGAACTGTTTTGTGCTTTTGCGCTGTTGATCACCAGCAGTAGAATGGTTACCGGGAAAAGAATTTTTCTCATTGCAAAGGTGCTTAGGAATTATAATAGGTTTATAACATGTTCGGTAATTAGATCGATAAATTGAAAAAACGAGTACTTTTGCCCCCATGACCGAGGATTACCCTATAATCGACCAGGATGAACAAGATTTATACGAGCACCTGCGTATAAAGGTTGACAAGGGACAGTCCTTGCTCCGAATCGATAAGTTTTTGATGTACCGCGTTGAAAATGCATCGCGTAACCGGATCCAGAACGCTATTGAACTAGGTAACGTACTTGTTAACGACAAGACCATCAAAGCGAGTTATAAGGTTAAGCCGCTTGATGTTATTTCGGTGGTATTGCCTCATCCGCCAAGGGATACTGAGGTGTATCCTGAAAATATCCTGTTGGATATTGTTTATGAAGATGATGATGTGTTGGTGGTGAACAAACCTGCCGGATTAGTGGTTCACCCCGGTTATAACAACTACACAGGCACCCTGGTAAATGGTTTGGTTTACCACTTTCAGCAGTTGCCCACGTTGCCCGGCAATGACGGCAGGCCTGGTTTGGTGCACCGGATAGATAAGGACACTTCGGGCCTGCTGCTCATCAGCAAAAATGAACGCGCCATGACCTGGCTGGCAAAGCAATTTTTTGACCACACCATCACCCGGAAATATATTGCCCTGGTTTGGCGCGACCTGGATACCGATGGCACAGTTAGCGGCTATATCGGCCGGAGCGTAAACGACCGCCGGGTAATGGCGGTTTATGACGACCCCGAAAAAGGAAAATGGTCGGTAACGCATTATAAAGTTCTGGAGCGGCTAAATTATGTAACCCTGGTTGAGTGTCAATTGGAAACTGGCCGCACACACCAGATCAGGGCGCACATGCGGCATATCGGTCATCCATTATTTAGCGATGCAACCTATGGGGGCGACAAAATTTTGAAAGGCACCGTGTTTAGCAAATACAAACAATTTGTCGAAAATTGTTTTGAATTAATGCCCAGGCAGGCGCTTCATGCTCAAACACTTGGATTTTTGCACCCGACATTGAAAAAACAATTACTTTTCGAAGCTCCCTTGCCGGAGGATTTTCAATCGGTTTTGGACAAATGGAGACGGTATGCGACCGTAGATATGAGATTTGAGACATGAGATTTGAGATTTTAACATACATGAAACACAAATTCCGTTAACTTAATGTCTCAAATCTCATGTCTCAAATCTCACATCTGAACAGTCCTCTTTTCATCAATTTTAACGGAGAAATACTTCCTGCCAACTCCAGGCTGGTTTCTGCGGGTAACCGGGCATTCAGGTATGGCGACGGTTTATTCGAAAGCATGCGCATGATGAAGGGCCAGCTTAAATTCCCAGATCTGCATGCCGACCGTTTGCAGCGTGGTATGAAGGCCCTGAAAATTGATGGTTATTCGCAGATGGATTCCTGGTTCCTGAAAGAAAAAACTGATGATCTTGCCAGGAGGAATAAAGCCAAACATGCCCGTTTTCGTTTGATGGTTTTTCGTGATGCAGAAGGATTGTACACCCCAACACAAAATAAAAACGGCTGGTGCCTTGAACTGCAGCCTTTGGACGAACCGAGGTATTTTTTAAACGAGCGGGGCCTGCTGATGGATATTTATCCCGACCTTAAAAAGCCCACAGGTTACCTTTCGAATATCAAGAGCTGCAATTCGCTGCTGTATATCATGGCGGGCATTTATAAGGCCCAAAACAAGCTCGATGACGTTTTTTTGCTGAACCACGATGGTTTTTTATGCGAGGCGGGAAGCTCAAACGTGTTTGTATCCTATCAAAACCATTTGTACACGCCGGCTTTAAGCGAAGGTTGTGTTGAAGGCGTAATGCGCCGAGTGATCATTGAGCTTGCCCGGAAAAACAATATCCTGGTAACCGAGGCCCAAATAAACCCCGATATACTTTATGAGGCCGACGAAGTGTTTCTGACAAATGCCACCCGGGGGATACAAACTGTGATGGGTTTTGGCGTCAGACGCTATTTTAACCAGATGAGCAAGCTATTGATCGAGGAATTAAATAAACTGTAAATTTACCGCGCCCCCTGCCGCAATCCGGGTTCCATTACGTCTTCGCCAGCCAAAATAAGATCGTCCAGGTCAACCTCTAAGATTTCGGCAATATGTATCAGCCGTACCAGGGTAATATTGCTGTAGCCCAGTTCAATTTTGCTGTAGGCATTCTGCGAGATGCATAGTTTCGCTGCCAGGTAATCCTGGGTATAGTTTCGAAGCTCCCGTACTTTGCGGATATTTAATGTTATCGCCTTTGCTCTTAAGTCGCTCGCTGATCTCATGCCGGGTTCGTAGCCTAATTTACGTAAGTTCAATCGATACGGTTTTTATGGCGAAATAATAAATAGCAAGGGGTTTTAGTTCTTAACTACGGCAAGGATACTTTATTTAGAATGACAAATCGTTGTTTTATTATTTAATGAAGATTAAATTTGATACTATTGTGATACGAATATTTTTATAACCCCTTGAAGCCGGAACATATAAAACAAATTCTTTGCACTGCTTTTTGGTTTTTTTTGGCGACCAATTTATTCACTGCCTGTAAAAAAGGATATATCGTTCATAATTACACCATTAGCTCCCAGGATAGCAGCCGCAGAGATAGTCTGGCGAAAATCGATTCGCTGCCATCGTTTAACAGTCCCTCGGGGGTTGCTGTCGATGCATCGGGTAATATATTTGTTGCCGACTACGGTAACAACCTCATCCGCGAGATAACTCCGGCGGGCATCGTCAGCACATTTGCGGGTAGTGGCTTTGCGGGTTATACTGACGCAACGGGCCTGCTTGCTTCTTTTACGCAGCCCGCGGGCCTTGCCATTGATAAGGCCGGGAACCTGTACGTGGCCGATGCCGGCAATAATCTCATCCGCGAAATAACACCCGCTGGGGTGGTGACTAAACTCGCAGGGGCCGACACCACCGGCTCGGTAAATGCGGCTGACACAAGTTCGTCTTTTTTTGACCCCCTTGGCGTAGCAGTGGATGCAAACGGCAATGTGTATGTAGCCGATGCCGGGAACAATCTTATCCGCCTGATCTCAAATGGAAACGTTAGTACGTTTGCCGGTATCATAAATACGGGCACCTCAACAAACCTGTCACCATTTAATAATCCATCGGGGGTCGCGGTGGATGCTGCCGGGAACGTGTTCGTGGCTAATTACCTCGATAATACGATTATGGAAATAAATCCTGCGGGAACGGTAAGCACCTATGCCGGTACCGGGCAGCCGGGCGCCGCCAACGGGCCGGCAAATCAGGCTACTTTTTATTATCCAAATAGCCTCGCGGTCGACGGTGCAGGGAATGTTTATGTGGCCGACGGGGTTAATAACCTGATCCGTAAAATTACACCAAATGGTATAGTAAGCACCCTCGCCGGCAGCGGCGCAGCCGGTGCAGTTGATAGTGTCGGCGTAAATGCTTCATTTAACGGCCCCGCCGGCCTTGCTGTTGATGCCACCGGTAACGTTTACGTGGCAGATTCCAACAATAATCTCATCCGTAAGGTCAGCCCTGCTGGCGTAGTGACCACCATAGCCGGTAATGGCCTTGAGGGTTCGAAAAATGGACAGGCGCGTGCAAGGCACAGTAAGGTGCCGGTTAAAGCTGTTTTGAAGAACAATTTAAATATTATTTACCGGCGAAGATCGGGATAGGGGCATTCGCGCCCTGCTCAAACTACTTTGTAAGCTTAAAAACGTATTGTAAAAAGCCGGGAATTGTGCCGTCAAATTTCGTGCTTCGCTCGTGGCTGAACACAAACAGGGACGGCGACAAAGACGAAATTTTGCAAGCAGTAGGAGCACTGTTTGGGCCCGAGTGCAGCAATGTGAAAGTCGTGTCCGAATTTAATACGTAATTGCCGGTCAGGCCCAGGTCGGATAAACTGTCGGGCACCAATTGCTCCGCCCAGGTTCCATCAGCGTTGAATTTAAAATAGTTATTCGGGGGATTCGTATATACATGGCTCCGGGACGGAATAAAATTGCGGGTTGAGTCTAAGGCGTTTACCGTAACAGAAACGATGGTCCACTTACCCGCAATTTTGTTGTTTGGCAATACCGGCGACTTGGTTTGACCTTTTTTGCAGGCCGCAAATAAAACAACTGCCAGGATGAAAAATGATATTCTTCTCATAATCAATTTCACAGGCAAGTTTAAGAATTCAAAATAATTATAAGGAAAACCTTATGTAACCTTTTTGTGAAACAACCGAACTTTTTCGCCACTTCCGGGAGTTTTGGCTCTTTGAGATTCAGCCACCATACCCGGTGGCCGGATCGTGCATATTCGTTATGTCGGGGTATCAGCTATTGGTCTTGTTTAAGTTCGGCTGCATATCATTTATAATACTGACAGCCGTCATTTTTTAGGGGTAGTAGATACCGCATCTTTGCAGTAACACTATCAAAAACTAAGGAGATAAAATTATGGAAACATTAGTTCAAGAGCCCGTCGCCGAAGCTCCGGCATTTAATCCGGTAAAGACAATGAAGGCACTCGTTTATCACGGTCCGGGAAAAAAATCATGGGAAGATAAACCCATGCCCGCAATCATGAAACCGACCGATGCAATCGTTAAAATACTTAAAACCACCATTTGCGGTACCGACTTGCATATTATGAAAGGTGATGTACCTGAGGTTACCGATGGCAGAATAATTGGTCACGAAGGAGTAGGAATAATTGAAGAAGCCGGGAGCGGCGTAAGCAGCTTTAAAAAGGGAGATCACGTACTCATATCTTGTATCACATCATGCGGCAAATGCAGCTACTGCAAAAAGGGAATGTACTCGCATTGTGAGGACGGTGGATGGATACTCGGCCACCTGATTGATGGCACCCAGGCCGAATACGTTAGGATTCCGCACGCCGATAACAGCCTTTACCCAATACCGGCCGGAGCAGATGAAGAAGCATTGGTAATGCTGAGCGATATTTTACCAACAGGTTTTGAGTGCGGTGTACTAAATGGCCAGGTTAAACCCGGGGACACGATTGCAATAGTAGGTTCGGGTCCGATTGGTATTGCTGCCTTGCTGACAGCCCAATTCTATTCGCCCGCAGAAATTATAATGATCGACCGGGACGATAACCGATTGGAAGTGGCGAAAACATTTGGCGCAACCCGAACCATAAATTTCGAGGCAGAAAACGCGGTGGAAAGAGTGATGAGTTTAACCGGCGGCATAGGTGTGGATGTGGCTATCGAAGCAGTTGGCGTACCTGCATCCTTCGAACTTTGCGAGGAGATTGTTAACCCAGGCGGTCATATCGCCAATATTGGGGTACATGGCAAAAGCGTTAGCTTGCATCTGGAAACGTTATGGGCAAAAAACATTACTATAACCACCCGGTTGGTCGATACCGTTTCAACACCAATGTTGCTCAAAACGGTTCAATCCCAAAAATTGAAGCCCAACCAATTGATTACCCATCATTTCAGGCTGGACCAAATTATGGAAGCCTATGAAACATTTGGGAATGCCGCAAAGGAGAAGGCCCTGAAAGTAATAATGACCAGCTAGAATAATACTTGCCAGGGAAAAAAGTCTTCGGATCATCTTCGAAGACTTTTTTATGCTGTCTCGGGGCGTGGGCTAAATACTGACCCCGATATCGGATTATCTCAAAATCAGCTTTGCCGGAACTCCTCTCATAGCCCGTTTGCGTCTGCCGGTTGCTGATCAACCCAAAACAAATTATGATTTCTTTTCAAGGCAAAAAAATACTAACTTAATGCCATCGAACTTATCGTAATATTTAGCCCCACCCAATTCTAACGAATGATCAATCAGCCCAACAAAAAAAATTCACGAAGTTCTAGGTCAACAATCATCGTCATTATCGGCATTTCTGTGTTTGGTCTGTATGTATTGTACCAGGTGATACCGAAAAGGATTCTTTTGTGGCCGCTTGCCAAAATCGTGAACACCTTGCTTTACGGTCTGCTGTTTGTTTTAAATTTTCCGGTCAGATTGTGGATGATCCTTTTGATCCTGGCGATCCGTATTTCGTATCTGCAACTGCGCACAAGGCGACGGGAAAGAAAGGAACGGGAGCTGAATAAGGATATCGAATTTTTGTCGTACAAAAAAGATGTTTTAATAAACTGGTTATGGACCTGGGATTACATGCTTAATCCATTAACAAATGATTACAGGCTAGCAGACCTCAGGCCCTTATGTAAACAAGATGAGACCCCATTGGTTAAAAATGGCGACCATGGTTATATTTGCCCTCATTGCAAAACAAGCTACGGCGACAAACTTAATGGGGAATTTCCCGAACCTGAGGACCGTGAATTGATTGTGCCGCTGATCGAAAGAAATATAAGAAAGATCATGAACAATTAAGAAGCCCGCTACCCTTTGCCAACAATTGCCCTTCATCCCTGAATATTCCTAAACGGGTACGCACTAATGAACTTGATAACATTTCCGCAGTAAACAAATGTGGAAAAACGGGGAAAATGCACAACGTCGCCGGCCGGTAATTTAAAAAACTCGGCTAAGAAATACCCTTGAAGTTTAAGAGCTGAATGGAGGAGGTTTTACTTAGTAGAAGTTTTATTAACCTATAATTTATTTTATTAAGTCAATGATTTCAAAAAAGCAAAGCTGCTGCATGTTTTCAACCTTTAAGAAATCAAAGCAACCCATCGGCATTTGTGCTGTTTGCGCGTTTTGGCTTCTTATTTGCAAGAAACTAGGGGATATTTTTTTAAACCGGGTTTCTATTATGGACGATTTATATTTAACAACGCTTATTTTAGTTGGAGAGTTTGGTGTTATTTGCTTCATGATTGTTCTTATGATCATCAGGGCCTCTTCTACTATTCCTTCAACCAGGAGCTTCTACCATCGCTACCACAAAGCACAGGTACTTCAACGGCAAACCGTGCATAGTGTTACTCATTCGCGATCGCTGATATCAAAATGGAGCTGGCTTGCAAAACTTTTTTAAGTTTTTGATCCCCTCTTCTTTAAACAGCCACTCAATTTCAGCAGGCCACGGACGGATGACGAACGGACAATTGCAATCGGCTGTGCCTACAATCGCAAAATCGGCTAAAGCTATATTACTGCGTTTGAAGTTTATTCAGCTTCTCCTGTGTTTTTTCTATCCTTTTATTCAGTTTCTTTAGCGTTTTCCGGTCGTCGTCGAGCAGGGATTGCGCGTCATGCGCGTCATCCGTTGCATCCGCAGCCCTTTTAGCCTCTTTTTCGGCCTTCTTCGCATCGCCCACATCGCCCCCTACCGCATCTTTGGCGGCTTTCTTGCTGTCGAGCTGTGCATCATGTGATTTCGACAAAAGGTTCTCCAAATTAACGGAATCGATCGGTATCTTTTTCTGCACTTCAGCCAATTGGCTTTTAAGGTTCGCAAGGTCTTCGTTAAGGTCTTTTATCTTCCTCGCGATTTTCGCGCTGTCTGTTCCGGCGGCACCGGCATCAACTCTTGTTGCAGCCTGTAAACTAAAAGCACAGCTGCCGACGATCAATAATAGTATTATTTTTTTCATAGGATTAAAGATTTCTGAATCGGGATTTTGATGTTAAAAGAAATTTGTAAATTCTCGGCTTTAACAAACCAAATACACGGGCAAAGTTAATAATTTTAGGTTCCGTTATTAATATTCCATAAATTGGTAAAAATGCCTCACCTCGTTATCCATTTGGTTCTGGTAGTCGCGTATGTGAATTCTTTGAAATCCCAATAGGATAACAGCTATCAGTTTTGGATCATTAATTCTCGATATACAGATCAATGTTAACCGGGTGCGGCGGTCATCTGCCGACTCTGGAAAAATAACGACCGACAATCATCCAGATTTACGGTTAAGGACGCCTGGAACTTTCCGCCAAAAAAATTTCAAAAAAAATTTGCGTAGTTAAATAACTACATATATATTTGTAGTCAAATGACTACGCAATGAATTTAAGACGAGACGTATTTCAAGCCATAGCTGACCCGACCAGAAGGGCAATACTACTGCTGGTTGCGTCGCAAGCGCTGACTGCGGGCGCGATAGCTTCGAATTTTGACACGGCGAGACCGACGGTTTCAAAACACCTCCAAATACTCACTGAGTGCGAATTACTTGAGCAGAAACAAAACGGCAGGGAAATTTACTATTACATCAATGCAAAAAATATGAAACAAGTAGCCGACTTTATCGAACCGTTCCGCAAAATGTGGGATGAAAGGTTTAACGCACTGGAAGCCATTATGAAAGCACATCAGACCAAAAAATAATAATCTGCACTAATTTTCACTAATTGAAGCGAATTACACGAATTAAAGAAATGTAATTCGTGTAATTCGAAAAAATTCGTGAGCATTCGTGTCATAAAAACTAACATATCATGGAACAAAAAACAAAGATAAATGCCGAAGACGGCAAGCAGGACCTGGTGATAACAAGAGAATTTGATTTGCCGCTGGAGTTGCTTTTTAAGGCCTATGCAGAACCCGAGCTTATTGAGCAATGGATGGGAACGAAAGTGCTGATACTGGAAAATAAAAAGTACGGCGGCTGGCAATTTGAAACAACAGATCCCAAGGGAAACAAACACGGGTTTAGCGGCGTGATCCATGAGTTTAGCCCGAACCGGAAAATCACCCGCACATTCGAAATGGCGAATACGCCTTTTGGCGTCCAACTAGAGATAACGGAATTTGAAAAACTTACCGATGACACCAGCAAGGTCACTATGCACGTGATATATGAATCGGCGGCACAACGCGACCAGGTGCTAAAATTACCTTTTGCCCAGGGTATAAATTGGGCGCATAACCGTATGGAGGAACTATTAAAAACTTTTAAATAAATAAAAAATGGAAAAGAGAAAGTTAATTTGGTATTGGATAATTACGGGAATATTGTCCTTTTGTATTTTTTTCGGCGGATTGACACAGGCTCTGCTGCTGAAACAAACGGTAGAGGGTTTTAAACCGCTGGGGTACCCGACTTACTTTATTGCGCTGATCGGCATTTGGAAGATGTTGGGTGTAATTGCGATATTGATCCCGAATTTTAAATTGCTTAAAGAATGGGCCTACGCAGGCATATTTTTTACGATGACGGGCGCGGTGATTTCGCATATTGTCAGCAATGATATTCACCCGCAAATAATTGCCCCTTTTGTATTCGCCATTTTTACGGTATTATCCTGGTATTTGAGGCCGGCGGATAGAAAAATAATTTTGGTCAGTCAATAACCATTCATAATTTTATTGGTTGTATCAATATTTAATAATATGAATCCTAAGGTTGATTGGTTTTTTAATAAGGCTTCACAGTGGCAGGAAGAATATCTGAAATTGAGGATGATATGCCTTGACTGCGGGTTGACCGAAGAGTTGAAGTGGGGTTGTCCCTGTTACGCGTTGAACGGAAATAACATCGTTTTAATACATGGATTTAAAGAATATTGCGCGCTACTATTTTTTAAAGGCGCATTATTAGATGATACCAACGGTATCCTGATCCAGCAAACCAAGGATGTGCAGTCCGCGCGCCAAATCCGGTTCCCCAATATCGTGGAAATAGCGGAGATGGAAGCTATAGTGAAAGTCTACATTTATGAAGCCATTGAGGTGGAAAAAGCGGGTTTGAAAGTAGAACTCAAAACGACTGCGGACTTCGCTGTTCCTGCAGAATTGCAAACCAAATTAGATCATATTCCGGCTCTGAAAACCGCCTTTGAGGCGTTGACGCCAGGAAGACAACGGGGGTACCTGTTTTATTTTTCCCAGCCCAAGCAATCCAAAACGCGGGAGGCAAGGGTTGAAAAATATATACCGAAAATTTTGAGCGGGAAGGGATTGGATGATGAATAGAATATAAATTCCGTCTCAGCGGGGTCTCTCGCATAGGACCCTGCGTCTTTCACAGGGTCCTATGCAGCGCAGGGTCCCGTGCCGGAGACCCTGCGGACACGGAACTAAAATCGTTCGTATATAAATGTCATACAAAAAAACATACTCATGACTATTAAATCATGTATACCTGTGATTCCAAGTGCTGATCTTGAGAAAAGCCTGCGCTTTTGGGTCGAGGGTCTGGGCCTTACTGCGGACCAGGAAATGAGACATGAAGGCAGGCTGATCGGCTGCATGGTTCACAATGAACACACCTACTTCTGGCTTAACCAGAGAGCAGGAGAGCCGATACCGGAAGAATATCATGGCATAGGACTCTACTGGGCCCCGTCTGACTTGCAGGAAGCAAGGGAGCGTTTGAGGGAACTTGGATACCACGTGTCGGATATCGAAGACAGAGACTATGGACAGACCGAATTCTTCGTAACTGACGACGATGGTTACTCTCATTGTTTCGGAGTTGCTACAAAGGCGCGATAATGAAATTAACTGACAGCAGAAGCAAAGCCCCCCAATTAAACGTATCAATAGCACAATGGACCGCAACGTTGACATATTTTTAAGCAAAGCCGAAAAATGGCAGGAAGAAATGGAGAAATTAAGGTCCATCTGCCTGGATTGCGGGCTTACGGAAGAACTGAAGTGGGGGCAACCTTGTTATACCCTCAATAACAAAAACATAGTTATCATCGGCGAACTAAAAGACAACTGTGCGCTTAGTTTTTTTAAAGGCGCCTTGTTGTACGATGCCGAAGGTATCCTGACAGCGCCCGGGGAAAACACACAGTCGGGACGCTGGGTTAAGTTTAGCTCTGTAAAGGAAATAGCGGAGATGGAACCTATCCTGAAAGCCTATATCTATGAAGCTATCGAGGTGGAAAAAGCTGGCTTGAATGTGATTCTTAAAACCACCGCCGACTTCCCCATTCCCGAAGAATTTCAACTTAAATTAGATGCAATCCCCGCCCTCAAAACCGCCTTTTATGCATTAACGCCAGGTCGGCAACGGGCGTACCTGTTGCATTTTTCCGCGCCCAAGCAATCCAAAACCCGTTCGGCACGGGTTGAACAATATATACCGCAAATCCTGAGCGGAAAGGGACTAAACGATGATTACATTCCATCAGAAAAATCTAAAAATCGTATTAAAAAACCATAAAAAACAACAAAATCATGGCAAGCGTAGCAATTTATTTAAATTTTCAGGGCAACACTGAAGAGGCTTTTAACCTTTACAAAAAAGTTTTCGGGGGCGAATTTTTAACAGTAATGCGGTTTAAGGACGCACCGCCGCAGCCAGGCGCGCTGGCCCTATCCGAAGACGACCAAAACAAAATCGCGCACATGGCCCTCCCCATTCTTGGCGGCATACAAATAATGGGAACTGATATGCTGGAAAGCATGGGACAAAAACTGGTTGAAGGAAATAATTTTACTATCAGCCTGGGCCCCGACACCAAAGAAGAAGCAGACAGAATGTTCAACGAACTATCGGACGGCGGAGCAGACAGCGTGGCGCCGCATGATGAATTCTGGGGATATTGGGGTACTTGTAAAGATCGGTTTGGCATCCGCTGGATGTTCAACATCATGAAGCAGTGGTAGAAAGGGGCGCCTCCCCTTCCCGTTTTCGCAGGGTCTCTCGTAGAGGACCCTGCGTCCTTCCTGTTGGAGTATAGGGTACTATGAGAGACCGTGCCGAGACCGAAAAACGGCAAATTCTTTATTTTTTTAATTGTTCCCGTATATACTTCCAATATATTTACAATTAATTTTAGAAATATGGACACAAATGGCTTGGGGAAATTCTTGGTTTACATGTCAGTAGCATTGCTGGTATTTGTAGCAGTGCTTATGTTCACCCTGCGTAACCGGTCAAAGCGACCAGTATTCACAATAATGATGCTAGCCCTGGTTGCAGTGGTCGGCGGAATGATATTCGCACGAATAACCTATGGAAAAGGTGTACCATGGTGGATATTTTATGGGGTTCCGGCACTGACCACCTTTGCACTTCCCCCGCTTGTTTTGAAAATGCCTAAGAAAGAATTACTTGTTTATATACCAATAGCTTTAATAATGGCCCCGGTAATTCATATTTTGTTTTCGTTTTTCCTTGGCTGGCACGATTATATGCCGCTTTTCTATGTTCCTTCCTGGCGTGAAGTGTTTGGATAATCTCCCCCTGAGGCAGAGGATGTTGCGATGCGAAACTTGAAGGGACGGATCAGGCCAAAATTCAATCGGCTGCGCGCGAAACCCATCGCGGCGCATCATTAATTTCTCCCCGCAAAAGCATATTCAATTGTGCAGCATGATGTTGAACATGCCGCATATTATAAAGCAGCAGCTCTAATACAGCATAATTCCTATCGCCGTCTACCTCTATCCACCGTTCTGCTAATTTTTCTTCCGTAAGGCCCCAAATCACCTGGCGGCACTTTTCGCGGCTTAGCTGCAGGTAGTGAAGCAGTTCCTTCTTGCTATAGATATTGTCGGGTATGATGTCGTCTATGGCGCCTTCCGGTACTTTATCCGACTCCACAATGGTAAAGGGTAAAGGCAAAGAAAAGTGTTCGGCGGGTATAGTAAGGTAATAATCCAGGAATACCAGGCAATGCCAGGCGTTAAAAAAAAACTTTGTGTTAGTATCCCAGCTTTCCTCCGGCCACAGTATGATCGCGTTTTTTAACATGTCGATACTTGCACCGAATTGTTTCCACAGACTTTCTTTCAGGATATTCATCATGTGATAAAATTAGGGATAAATGATAAAATTGAAAAGCGAAACGCTTTTATCCGGTGAGCTTTATTGGATATTTTTCGTCTTGCAATGCCCTCCCTTTGGCACAATACTTGACCAAAATTCACTTGTTAAATCGTAGAACATGAAAGATTATTTATTATTATTCAGAGGTGGGCTTGATTTTGCAAAAGCATCGCCTGAGCAACTACAGCAGGCGTTGACAAACTGGAAAAACTGGATCGAAGGGCTTTCAAAAAAAGGCATCTATAACGGCGGCGAACGATTAACAAGGAATGATGCAACAGTTGTAAAAGGAAGCAATCGCGAGGTTATAGACGGACCTTTCGTAGAGATCAAAGAAATTGTGGGAGGCTATATCAGTATAAAGGCGGAGAATGTGCAACAGGCGATCGTGATTTCAAAAGACTGTCCTATTTTTAACTTTGACGGCATTATTGAAATACGAGAAGTGGCAAAAATGTAAACATTTGTTTCTCTCGCGAAGCACCCCGGTTTATCCAACTGTAATGCAACGGCCGGAGCCCCCGTCCCAGAAACTTTTTCATTTCAGTAACACTTTCGTTCCCCGTCGCGTCTAATCCTTAATCACCTTTAAATTACTTTATTTCAGCATTTTGCTATGAAGAGACTGCTTACGCTGCTCAACTTTGCCGCACTGGCCCTGTCGGTGAGGGCCCAAAACCCCGCGGCCACTTTAAAACATGGTGATTCATTGTTTTTTGCGCAGGACTGGAGCGCAGCAGAAAAGGCTTATACCTCGGTGTTGACTGATACATCGCACAATAGCATTGCCTGGAACCGCCTTGCCTTTAGCGAGTATAACCGTGGCGAATATCCCGCTGCCATGCAGCATTATCAAAAAGCCTTGACCGGCAAGCCATCAGCGGGCCTTAAAGCTTCTGTGTACCCGCGTATGGCAAGGGTAAATGCGCTGCAAAACCATGCCGATGCCGCAATGGCTAATATAGACAGCGCCATTGTCTACGGATATGCAAGTTATACTGATCTGGACCATCATGATTTTGATAAGATCCGCAGCGACGAGCGCTTTAAACAGTTGCGCGACAAGATTTACTTTACCGCAAACCCCTGTATGGCCAACGCGCAAGCGCGCGAGTTTGATTTCTGGGCAGGTGAATGGAATGTGTATCCCACCGGCGCGCAAACATTGGTGGGTCATAGTTTGGTGCAGATCGTGTCGGGCGGATGTGCGCTGCTCGAAAACTGGGATGCTTCGGGCGGGGTCAGCACCGGCAAAAGCCTCAACTTTGTTGATGGAGCAACCCATAAGTGGCGGCAAAGCTGGATAGGATCATACGCCAGCGGTCAGCAGGATTTTGTTGACGGCGAGTACAAGGACGGCGCCATGCGCTTTACTTTCACTACTACCGATGCGCAGGGCCATAACATTATCGGCAGGTTTATTTTTTTTAATCAGGGTCCTGATAAGGTGCGCCAGTTTAACGAAACATCCGCCGACGGAGGAAAAACGTGGGTAACATCCTACGACCTTACCTATATACGAATACATAAGTAATCTATCTGCTGCCTCATATTTTAGTTTCCGATCACGAGGCTTTTTTAATTTCCCCGTCGTTTTTTTTGCTGAAGGCTTTACAGCTTATTTTTTGGGCGATACAATCTTTTTATCTGCCGGCATGTATTTCTCAAACCAGGCCAGCATGCGGTTGTAAAAATCGATACCGTGTTTAATTTCCCTGAAACCGTGCGGCTCGCGCGGGTAAACAACCAGCTCGGTTGGCACATTGTAAAAACGCAATCCGCGATATAACTGCTGCGCTTGCCCAATGGGATCGGTTTCATCCGCTTCGCCCTGTATGATCAGCGTTGGGGTTCTGGCATTTTTAATAAAAGTTATGGGTGAGTGTTTATAGAAAACATCAGGTTGTTCATACGGAGAACCCATACTCCAGTTATCGTAACTCGCATTATCTTCGGTGCCGAACTCGCTCGCAAGGTCAGCCAACCCCGCGCCGCTCATAGCTGCCTTAAACCGCGTGGTTTGGGTAATTGCCCATTCGGCCATAAAGCCGCCGTACGACCAGCCCGATATACCCACGCGGGCCGAGTCGATGCCTTCATTAGCTACCAGGTAATCTATCCCCTTCATGATGTCCTTAAAATCGTTGCCGCCCCAATCATACCGATTGGAGGTAATGTAATTAATACCATAACCTGTAGAGCCCCTGATGTTAGGGCAAAATACGGCATATCCCTTTTGCACAAATAATTGTACCCAAGGCGAATAAATATCATGAAAGGCGCCCGTTGGCCCACCATGAACAAACACTACCAAAGGCACTGGTTTGCTGCCCGTATTCGCGGGTTTATACAAGGCACCCTCGACCTTTAGGGCATCGAAACTATTGTAGACGAAGTATTTGGGTTTTACCAGGGCAATACTATCAAATGCCTTATTGAAATGACTTAACTGCACAGGTTTTTTATCGGTACCGGCAAACCAAATTTCGGGCATGGCGTCAGGAGCCCGACCCTCGAAAATTATGGAACCATTTTTTGATACGTCAAAGCCGAAAACATTTTTATCAATGCCATAGTCCATCACTTTGCCTTCGTCGCTGACAGAATATAGCCTTAATTTAAAACCATTTTGACAGAGCGCCAGCAGGCCACGGTCGCCCATAAGTTTTGCGTCCATTACATCACGGTCAAGATCTATAGTAAGGTTTTTTGCCGCTCCCGTTTTTAATGGCTGGCTCCAGATGTCATATCCGCCCGGTGCGCCGTCGCGGCCCGAATTGTATACGATGTTATTGCCATCCGGGCTCACCAGTACTTGGCCCCAAAAGGGATGTGCAGGCGCCGGTATAGTTGTGAGGCTCGAATCCTTTATGGAATAAAGTTCCAGCTTTTGGTCGGGTATTTCCTTTTCAGGCAGGCTTTGGGTAAGCAATAATAGGGAATCGCCGTTCGGCATCCATTTCATTTCGTTTACTTCCCATTTTTGTTTGCACACCTGAACCGCTTTTTTGGTGTCGATATTAATCGTGAAAATGCGGGTAGGCGTAACCGCTTCGCTGATCACGTTTTCGTCATATTTATCATCTTCCCTTTTTTGTGCCTTATCACTTTTGGGCTCGTTATCGGCATAGGCAATTATGCCGCCCGCAGGCTTCCACTCGAAGGATTTTACGCCGGTTTTTGAAGTGGTTAACTGCATCGCCTCCCCGCCGTCAACATCCATTACAAATATTTGCGACTTGCCATTACGGCCCGATAAAAATGCAAGCTTCTTACCATCCGGCGACCACTTAGGCGAAGTCTCCGACTTTTGCGAATAAGTAAACTGTTGCAATGTTTTGGAGGCGATGTCAATCATCCAAATATGCGATGCCGGCAAATCATCGGCGACGCCGGTTTGCGATACCACTGCAACAGCCTTGCTGCCCTCGGGCGAAAAAAGGAAGCCATTTATGGTATAATAGGATAGCGCCCGTTCAACGCTTAACGTGTCCTTTTGGGTTTGGCAATATGCGGGGGATACGAAAAACAGCAGCGCAATTATAATGCAGGATAAGGGTTTCATCATCAACTAATTATCAGATGGAAATATAAGTAAACTTTTGTTTGACGGAGTTAGGTTCGAAAGATATTTTTCGTCCTGTAAGTCTCTTTCCTGGTAACCTGCGAATTCGGCCATAGTTCGGAGCAGGGTCCCTTGCATCAAAGCTCCCTAAAGCTGAAAATCCTACCCAAACCACCTGGTTCACCTGGGGCACTAATACACCCAGAACACCTGGAATACTAATTTTTTCTTTAATTCACTTGTTTTTGTCAAGAATTTTCTTTATTGTTTATCGTTAAATTCGTATGGAGGCTGTCTCAAAAGTCGATTTTATTAAAATGTTACCAAATAATATTTGCCTCAGTGATCTTTGTGTTCTCATCTCCGTGGTTAAATTTTACCACAGAGGTCACGGAGCAGACACAGAGGGGCACAGAGTTTTTAGCGCGCGAAATATAATTTTGTATAATAGTCGTTTGTTTTAGTTATGATACAGCCTCGCCTGAGTTCTTCGATGCCTGTTAAAAAAAGTGCTGGTGCCGAATATCAGCTTGTAATATGACTTTAGTCATTATTCAGCTGGTTTGTAATACCGAAGTTTAGATAAACTATACGTACGCATTACAAGTTCGTGCGATGTAACAAAAGTTATCAATAAAATATTCATTATGCTGGGAGAACTTTCAAAAAAACAGATCGATGCCATACTGGAGCGACAAGTTACAGGTCGGCTTGGTTGTCATGATAGCGGCCTTACTTATGTGGTGCCCATAAATTATGTTTATAAGGATGGCGTAGTATATGCACATTCAGGGCCGGGCAAAAAGATAGATATGATGCGCAAGAACCCGGGCGTATGTTTCGAAGTGGATGAGATCGAAAATATATTCAAATGGCGATGTGTTATTGCCTGGGGCAGGTTTGAAGAAGTAAAAGATATTGAAGAACAGGAGCGGGCAATGCAGGCTTTAATACACCGGATTATGCCATTTGTGGAAACGCCGGCCGGGCATCCTTCTCATGGCATTACTTCAAACGAATACGATTTAGGTACTAAAATCGATCTTATCATCTACAAAATTCAAATCACTAAAGCTACGGGGCGCTTTGAAGGAAGTTAGTGCATTTGTATTGCTGTTGCTAAAGCTACCAGGCTAAAAAGAGTGTTTATCGTCACGGCAGAGCCCCCCTCATAGTGTATCCCGGCCCCGTGCTGGAAACCTTGGCTGGACGGAATAAAAGGTTTAATGGTTGCTAAACAAATCTTTTAGGATTTCGGCTGGTATGAAATACCGAATTGACAACAACTAACTGCTTTTTTATCTTGAAAACAACCACAAATGGAAAGTCGTGCACGTTGGCGAACCTGAATTTTTTTGAAAACCTTTCCTGGTAATGTAAAGGGTTGGTCTCGATCAACCGGAAAGTACTTATTACTTCCAGCAAAAACCTGTCGCCCAGCCCCGCTTGTTGTTCATCATACCAATCGGCAGATTTTTGCATGTCCTCCCTCGCTTTGCGAAGAACCTGCAATTGGTACATTATTTTTCTTTGATGTTAAAATGAGCGATGATCTCATCGATTGAATAGGTTTCGGTTTCGCCGGCTTCGTACTCCCTATCGCGCTCCAATATTTCCTTTTGCTGGCTTTCAGACAAAACAAAAGTTTCATCTTCACGGCTATAGTCGTACTTCATACTGTCCAAAAATGCCAGTAGGGCATGTTCTTCTTGCGGGTTATGGGGGTTAACTACGATGGTCATATCACAAATTTAAGAAATTTTATAAGTAAGTAATTAAAAATGCTGTCATTGTTTTGACTTGCCTTGTTGCCCTGAAAATGGAGACAGTCTCGGGCACAGTAATCCATAGTACATAAGATTTCTCTTTTATGACCACGACTTTGCATCGAAAACATGAAAATTTGATAGAAAATAATTAGCTTTAAAAACCTAATTATCTATGTATGAGTATTCCAGGTTATCCCAAATGCAAATTAAACAATTAAGAAGTCGTGCCGGCAAAAACCATAGATGACGTATTAACGGAATTAGAAAACATAATTGCCGAAGCCATCCAAACGCATAACCGGATGGGTTACTT
>Ga0207132_1077_pt2 | contig 20589 bp, 13 predicted proteins | sample Alteio_BWMinHeat_14_FD_153554 | JGI IMG/M metagenome (GOLD analysis project Ga0207132, IMG submission 153554) | Enriched cells from forest soil in Barre Woods Harvard Forest LTER site, Petersham, Massachusetts, United States -... | ecosystem: Environmental > Terrestrial > Soil > Temperate forest >...
TCGAGGACGGTCTTCACGACGTTGGGGTCCATAATGTCAGCCGGAGTCTTGATGGGGGTGGCTACCGTGGAGATCGCGGCCGCAGGCTCCTCGAGAAGGGCGTTTACCGCGGTGTCGACGGCCAGCGGATCCAGCAGCGGCTCGTCACCCTGCACATTTACAAAGACGTCGCCCTTTTCATGCGCCGCGACTTCCGCCACGCGCTCGGTCCCGGTTCGGTGGTCCGCGCGTGTCATGCGGGCTGTGCCGCCGAAGCTTTCCACCGCCTTCACGATGCGTTCATCATCTGTGGCAACAATCGCCCGATCGGCCAGTCGGGCCATCTTGGCCTGCTCATAGACGCGCTGGATCATTGGTTTGCCAGCCAGCGAAACGAGTGGCTTGCCGGGCAAACGCGTGGAACCAAAACGGGCAGGAATGACGATGACGACTTCAGGCCTGGCCGAACTCATCCCCGTGAATCTCTCATGACATGGAGTCTCCCACATTAGGGAATATTTGGACACTGCCTACAGTCCGTGCCTGATGTACGCAAAGTTATCTCGACCTATGATGCGGAACACGTCTCGCTCGGTACCTGGCGCAACTTGCGGAATCTCTCAAGCGGGCTCCCGGTACCTTTCGGGAGCTAGTGCGGGATTTGCCTTGTCTTCGCTTGCGCGAGTGGTAGAATCGCGTGTGATCCGAGCCGCGCGGCCGTTCTGGGCAACCGGGACGTTGGGGGTGCCGTGAAACGCGATAGACATGGGTTTCGCGTTATTATATTTTCCGCAGTCGTGCTGTTACTCGCTTGTCTGGTGACCTCTCGCGTTGCCATTCTCGCTGCGCCGCAATCGCAATCTCCCGCCGATGAAAACAAGCAGAACGAAAACAAGCCCAAGGATGACGTCAAGAAGAACACGCCCGGGCAAGTGCTCAAGCCCGGCCACAGTCTGAAAATGGACGTGGACCTCGCGCTGGTCAACGTCACCGTCACAGATCCCTACAATCGGCTGGTCACTGGCCTGGAAATGGAAAACTTCCGCGTCTTCGAAGACAATAGCGAACAGGAAGTGGTGACCTTCTCGGCTGAAGACGTGCCCATTTCTATCGGAGTAATTTTCGATTTCAGCGGCAGCATGGCCAATAAAGTGGGAAAGGCGCGCGAAGCCGCCGTGCAATTCTTCAAGACCGCCAACCCCCAAGATGAATTTTTTCTAGTGAGCTTCAACGAGCGCGCGGAGCTGACCAGCGCCTTCACCAATAGCGTCGAAGACCTGCAGAGCAGCCTGATGTTGACCTCCGCCAAGGGACGCACCGCTTTGCTCGATGCGATTTACCTCGGGCTGAGCCAGATGAGAGGTGCACACAACGGCAAACGTGCCTTGCTCATCCTATCCGATGGAGGAGATAATCATAGTCGGTACAATGAAAGCGATATCAAGCGGTTGGTGAAGGAAGCGGACACCCAGCTCTATGCCGTCGGCATCTTCGACGCGCTTGGATATCGCAATCGGACGCCGGAAGAACTGAACGGTCCGTCGTTGCTTTCAGAAATCACGGAGATGACCGGGGGGCGGGTATTTGCCGTCGAGAAGCTTGAGGAACTTCCGGACATCGCATCAAAAATAGGCATGGAGCTGCGAAATCAATATGTTCTGGGATATCGGCCGAGCAACAAGGCGCACGATGCACGGTGGCGGAAAATCAAAATCAAGCTGCGCGCTCCGAGAGGGCTGCCGCCGCTCAACGTTTTTGCTAAAACGGGTTACTACGCACCCAGCCACTGAGTTTGCTTGCTGGCGGCTTCGCACCTTATTCAATCTTCTTCTGTTTTTCTGTGCGATGGCTTTGTTTGCGTGGCCATGCTTTGCTCAGATTCCTGTCCCCAATCGACAGCCCCTTCCTCCGGGACAGGATGCTGATGCTGGAAAACAAGGCTCCGTCATCAAGGTTGACGTCGGCCTCGTGGTGCTGCACACCAGCGTGCTCGATGATCGGGGCAAGTTCGCGGACGGTTTGAAGGTCGAAAATTTTCGCATTTTCGAAGATAAAGTCGAACAAAAGCTCTCTACGTTTAAGCGCGAGGATGTTCCCGTTAGCATGGGCCTGGTGATTGACAACAGCGGCAGCATGCGCGACAAACGGCCGCGCGTCAATGAAGCCGCGCTTACTCTCGTCGAGTCCAGCAACCCCCAAGACGAGGCTTTCGTCGTCAACTTCAACGATGATTTCTATCTCGACCTCGACAAGGATTTCAGCAATAGCATTCCGGAGCTGAAGGAAGCGCTTGAACGCATCGATTCGCGCGGCAGCACGGCGCTCTTCGACGCGATTATCGGCTCGCTCGATCATCTCAAGAAAGCCGCCAAAGACAAGAGGGTGCTGCTGGTGGTCACCGATGGCGAGGACAATTCCAGCCATAACTCGCTCGAAAAAACGCTCCGTGAGATCCAGAAGACGGACACGGTGATCTATACGATTGGCCTGCTCGGCGATGAAAAAAGAAAAGAGAAGAATCACGCCATGAAAGCGCTGAAGCAAATCGCCGAAGCGTCAGGTGGTTTGGCCTTTTTCCCGGAAAGCGTTGATGACGTGCACACCATCTGCGAACAGGTCGCGCACGATATCCGCAATCAGTACACCCTGGCCTACTATCCGTCGAATACCAGAAAAGACGGAACATTCCGCGCGGTCAGCGTGCAGGTGATTCCACCGCGAGGCCGCGGCAAGCTGGTCGCCCGCACGCGCAACGGGTACTACGCGCCAGGCAGTCCTGGCTCAGCATCCGGGAACTAGATCAGCTTCGAAGCAACGGCGCTTTGTTGGCTGGGGCGCGGCAAACTAAGTCTCAGCGACATACTAGCTTGATGGCGGGCGCCAGCCCCGTTCTTCGCAGGCTGCAACAAAAATGCCGACACCACCGCGCCGCCAAGCCGGCGCATCGATAGGGGATTAGCCACGATTGCTTCCTCGCGTGCAGCTAAGGTTTTGCAAAACGCAGCGATATTAGCTGAGGAAATTCGCGTTTAAAAGGCACTTGAAGATAAGCAAGATTAAGCGGTCGCGGCCCGCGCTCTGGCGCGCACTCCCGAGCCGCTTCTGAAATTCCAATGCTTGTGGTTAACGTTTACCGAGGCCACTTCTTCAGGAGTAAAGGGAATCTCCTTAAAGCCTCGTACCTCGATCACGCAGCCCTCACTCGCAACGACCTGATCAAATTTCCGGCCGTCTCTGAGTTCCACCGAAACCACCTGATAACCTATGCCCGTCTCTCCGGCCCGTTTCAGGTGGTCGACAAAGCTGCTCGGAATTGGAACGATGCGTTTCATAAAGCTCCTTTGGATTGGGGCACCGCGGACAACCGCATATTACCCTCTGAACCGTTCCGTTGTCCAACTCCATTAGGCGAATACAAAGCGAATATCCACAGGTATTCCGGAGCCTCCCAGTGCACATCAAGTCAGCATTGCGTTGTGTAGAGTAAGCCAATACTTGCGTCTTAGCCGAGCGCCTCCTTCCGTTTTTTTGCGAGGGGTGACGGGTTTACCCTCCATCCTTTCTCTGCCGAAGAATTTCCGCATTTTGTCAGAGACTTTCTAACTAGTTTTGGGTTAGGGTCGGACAACCGACGACGTGCCCGGTGTGTCCAGTGGGGAGCTTTCGGGCATTTCTGCCGGCAAAAGCGGTTGGCTCGTCTAGCCGCTTACAAGACCCAACAACCTGGAGGTAACATGAAACGACTCATTGGCATTTTGGTGAGTGCGACGGCGCTACTGGTGTCGGCAACAGGGATCCGCGCTCAGGATCAACTGGTGCCGGCAGGTACGCTGCTGCAATGTACCTTGAACGAGCCGAATTTTTCCTCCGCCACAGCCGCAATTGGCGACCCCGTGCTATGCCACTTGAGAACCATGCAAGAGTTCGGCAGGCCCCTATTCCCACGAGGCAGCATGCTCGGTGGACATCTGGAAGCGGACAAGGAGCCAGGGCATTTCGTCGGAAAGGGCTACCTTAGAATCACGTTTGACCGAGTGATTCTGCCCAATGGGGACCTCCCTGTGCCAGCCAAGGTCATCCAGGCCCGCGGCTACAAAGTCGACAAACAAGGCTCCATCGACGGTAACGGCCACGCGACACGAGACGTAGTCGAGTGGATGTTTCCCCCGCTCTGGCCCTGGAAGGTCATCAGCCTGCCATTCCGCGGACCCAGGCCGGCGTTGAAGGGCGAAGAGCCTCTCGCACTGCGGTTGATGGACGACATCGTTCTGCCGCAAGCGCTGTTGCATCCAGACCGTCCGCCGTATGCGTCCTCCTCGCGGCCGGCCTCTTACAGCGCAGTGCCACAGTCGAACGGGATGCACCTAGCAGCTCAGGAACCCGCGATTGTCGCCAGCATGACACCAAATGCGCCGGTGGCCGCGAGCGATAACGCTGGAGCGGCACAGATCCTTGTATTGCCAGCCGAACGCCAGACGATTGAAAGACTTACGGTCCTGGTGTTGAAGTCACACGAGCGCTATGAAGTGACCAAATACCAGCGGGACGGCGACTTGCTTATGTTCCAGGACGTGCAAGGCCGCAAGGGCGGTGTGGACGTCAGCGAAGTCGATTGGCGAAAGACCACCGAGATGACAGCAGCCGCGCGGTCCGCGGATAGACCGCTGCTTGCACGGCAAACGAATTGACGAGACAGCCCTGAAGAAGTTTAGAGTAGTCCGACAGAAGCCGCCTGTGATCAACAGCGCCAGTTGGGGTGTGTTGGGAGACAGCGACTGAATGACCGCCGTCTACAATGCAGCAAGCCCCAAAGTGCGCAGTTATTCTTTATACTTCGTCTCTAGACGCCACTGACCACCGCATGTAAGCCGTCCGTCTATCCGTTGCATATGCTGGAGGCATCTATGATGACCCTCGAAGACTGCCGCGCCTTCTACTCGCAAGAGATTCGCTTTGCCGCGAACCTCAGCACGCCGGGCTTGGTCGAAGCCTTCGCCAACGTCCCGCGAGAGAAGTTCCTCGGGCCGCCACCCTGGCTGATCGGTTCCGCCGAAGCCTGCGCACTATCGGCCGCTGGCATGGTGCAAATGTCGTATCTCCCCGTCGAGGATCCCCGCGACCTGTATCACAACGTCGTCGTCTCTCTTGACCGCTCGAAAGACATCAACAATGGCCAGCCTGGCTCGCTCGCGCGTTGGATTGATGCACTTGCGCTGAAACCCGGCGAAATCACCTTTCACCTTGGCTGCGGTGTCGGTTATTACACGGCCATCATCGCAGAAGTAGTTGGACCTAGCGGCAGCGTCGTTGGTCTCGAACTTGACTCTGGACTTGCCGCGCGCGCCAAAAAGAACCTCGCGGCCTATCCAAACGTTACCGTACACGCGGCTGACGGCGCCGGCTTTGACCCCGGGCCGGGCGACGCCATCTTCGTGAATTGTGGCGTGACCCATCCGCAAAACATTTGGCTAGATCGTTTGCGCGAAGGTGGTCGGCTCGTCGTACCGTTCACCATGGCAATGCATCCCACGCTTGGCCAAGGCATCATGACCAAAATCGTACGCCACCTCGCCGCTTACTCCGCCGAAATGGTTTCGCCCGTGGCGATATTCTCCGGCGGCAACCTCCGCGATCCCGCGCTCGAACCGCTAATGGTGAAGGCGCTGAGAAGCGGCGGCTTGTTGCGGCTGAAGTCCGTCCGCCGCGATCCTCACGAACCCGCCGACACCTGCGTCCTTCACGCCCCAGAAGTTTGTCTCAGCTCGGCAGCGCTAACCGCGACTGCCAGTCCATAGTTCCTAATGAGCAGCGAACTTCGCACCTGAATTCTGCGCATCTGCGGGACCAGCTATTGAGGCTTCGGGAGCTGCAAAATCATTCCGTTACCTTGGCCGGTCTCGACCGTGGGCAGCTGACCGTTCCATTTATCAATCAGCGCGCGGCTGTTTTCAATCCGCCGCAATTCCAAGAGCTGCGGCGTCAGCGAATTCTGCCGGATGCGGTTGGCATCCGCCTCGCCTTGGGCCCGTGTTACCAGCGATTTGGCCTCGCCTTCGGCCTCCGCGATTTTCTTGGCCGCTTCCGCCTGCGTCGTCTGCAGTTCGTTTCTCGCCTGCTCTGCCTTTTGAATAGCCTGCGCCTTCGCCGTGATCGCGGTGGCAATTACCGCAGGCACCCGCGGCGCCCCGATGAACCCGAACTGCTGCACGCCCACACCCACCGGCGACATTTTCAGCTCGATCTGCGACTGCACCTTGTGCAGAAACTCCGCCTTTTTCTCTCCGTAAATGTCCTCCACGACGTACGTGGACGCCACTTCGTTGAGCGAGTTCCTCACCACATCGCGCAAAATCCCGTGCGTGAACATATCCATATCCGACACGCGGTACTTCACATAGAAGTCCGGCACCTTCGTCGGTTCAATCGCGTATGACAGCGATACGTCCACGAAGATTTCCATACCCTCCTTGGAGTTGAAACCCATCTCTTCATTGAGCGGATGTCCTTCGCTTATGTCTTTCGTCCATTTCACCGTCTGCACATAGGTGGGAAATTCAATGATCTGGGTACTCAGTGGGGAATACACCACCCACCCAGTGCGCACAGGTATCTCCGAAGCTCCGCGCTGCTTGCCCGCCAGGTTGATCTGAACCCCAACGTGTCCCGGTTCGATCCGCGTCACGCGAATCAAAAAAAGCCCCAGCAGGAGCACAACGAGAAGCGCTCCAATGGCAATGACGCCTAACTTCAAAAACGGAGCGGCCCTCTTCATCTCGAACTCCGCATCCCCACCGCCTCTTCCAAACGTGCCCATACAATCGCTCCCTCCGAAGGAGAACACCTTCACTTTGCGCTGTTAGCTTGTCACTTTCCACGTTAGGAAGTCATGATGCTCTAACCCGCAGATAATAGGTAGTTTTTAGCAAATCCAGCTTGACCTCAGGGTTACGTTCAGTGGGGCAGTGTAATTTTAGAAAAAAGGCGCTTGTATTCAACCAACAGGTTAAATACAGCCTGGTAAGCCATGGAAATGTCACGGCACACTTCGAACTACCTTATTTTTTGTGCCTTATAGCGCTAGCGTCATTAAGACGTGTAGAATCAATATATTACGATAAGGTCGCGAGATGGACTGAACTGAGAAGCCTCACGTTTTGCCTGTTCCTTGTGTTCGTTCGGTGAAGAGTTGCAAAGAGTTGCTGTCTGGCTTGACAGAGGCTTTCCCATATGTAGAATATGGACCTGTAGCCACGCTAGGTGTATACGATGCCGACTGAAAAGAATGACCTTCACCGCGGTACGCTCGACATGCTGATACTCAAGGTGGTGGCCGCTGGCCCTCTCCACGGCTACGCCATTGCCCAGCGCTTGAATCAAATCTCCAGGGACTACTTCCAAGTCCCGCAAGGTTCGCTCTACCCCGCGCTTCATCGCCTGGAAGAGCGCGAATGGCTCGACGCCGAATGGAAAGATACCAGCACTGGCCGCGAAGCAAAGTTCTATACGCTTACCAGCAAAGGCAAGAAGCAACTCGAGGCTGAAGTCCTCGGCTGGGAGCGTCTTTCCGACGCGGTTTCGCTGATTTTACGCACTGCGGACTAAGGCTCCACGGGAACCTCCATGAATAAGCGCCGCCTAACGCGCCTATGGCAAAAGCCAGTCGCTGAAAAGTCTCTCGACTCCGAGTTGCAGTTTCACGTCGAGCAGCAAATCGCCGATTACATTGCCTCCGGCCTATCTCCCGCCGAAGCTCGCCGCCGAGCCAATCTGGAATTTGGCAGCGTGGAAGGTTTCAAGGAAGAGTGCCGCGAAACCCGCTGGGAGAATCAACTCGACATTTTCATTCGCGATTTTCGTTTTGCGCTGCGCGGCCTGCTAAAAGACCGGCGCTTTGCTTTCGTCTCCATTTTCGCGCTCGCGCTGGCCATCGGTGCATCAACGGCGATGTTCAGCGTGGTGGATAACGCGCTCTTCGAGCCATTCCCGTACAAGGATCAGAAAAGACTGGTAGTGGTGCACATCCGAGATCTGGATAAGACGGAAGACTATCGCAGCTTCTTCACCATGCCGGAAATTGAAGAAATCCGGAAGCAGAACAATGTCTTTGAAGCGAGCGCAGCCAACCAGCAGGACGACGTCGTCCAGATGGGGACCGACAGCAGTCTTCGACTGGACGGCAACTTCGTCACACCTGGCAGCTTCGACTTTCTCGGCGTTCCGGCGCTTCTCGGCCGTTCGCTCGAAGATGCCGATTATCAGCCAGGCGCGCCACCGGTATTTGTCCTGCGTTACAAAACCTGGCAAGCGAAGTTCAATTCGGACCCTGCTGCCATTGGCAAGACCTTTACGCTAAACGGTGTGGCGCGCACTCTGGTGGGTGTTATGGCCCCGCGCTTTGCGTGGGGAGGCGCGGAGCTCTGGATACCGTGCAGCTACGAAGCCGCGCAAACTCTCACAAGCGGCCAATTCGACAAATATTGGGGGTTCGTGGCGCGACTGAAGCCCGGCGTTTCGGTGAATGAAGCGTCGGCGGACATGACGCTGATCGCCAAGCGGCTTGCGACGCTATACCCAAAGGACTATCCCAAGCATTTTGACGCCAGCGTCGAAAACTTCGGCCACGCCGTGGTCCCACAGCAATTTCGCAACAGTCTGTACCTTTTCCTTGGAGCCGTGTCGCTTCTTTTGCTTATCGGGTGCGGCAACGTCGCGAATCTTCTGCTGGCGCGGGCGACGACTCGCCAGAAGGAATTTGCCGTTCGTGCGGCACTGGGCGCCAGCCGGCAACGTCTCGTTCGGCAGCTTCTCGTGGAGAGCCTGTTGCTTGCTCTTGGCGGCGCAGTTTTGGGCGTTCTTTTTGCCTGGGCGGGTGTCAGGGTTCTTTCCACTTCGATGCCTGACGGCACCGTCGCGTCGGAGACGGTTATCGAGATGAACCCAACGGTTCTGGCCTTCGCTCTTGTCATTGGCGTGGGCACAATTTTCATCTTCGGTCTTGTGCCGGCATGGAGAGCCTCACGCTGCGATTTGCAGGATTCGTTAAGGGACGCAGGAAAGGGCCTTAGCGGCACAGGCAGCAACGCCCGTCTGCGAAATTCCGTGATTGTCCTGGAAGTGGCTCTCTCGCTTACATTGCTCTTCACGGCGGGCCTCTTCATTCGTAGCTTTATGGCCCTGTCGCATGTGCCTCTTGGCTTCGCCATCGACCACGTTCTGAGCGCTCGCGTTCCTCTTCCACCCAACCGGTACAAGACCCCGGCCCAAATCAGTGCCTTCTACCGCCCTCTTCTTGAGCGCCTCAAGTCTCTGCCGGGGGTCACCGCTGCCGCCACTGCCAGCTCGCACGCGCCCTATGATTGCTGCCCGAGCGAAATCGAAATCTCGGGGAAGGCTCCTGATGAGAAGACGACCGCCACTGTGCAACTGAGCAGCGAAGATTACTTCCAGGTGCTTCGCATTCCTTTTCTCGAGGGGCGCACATTTCTGGCTGATGAGATGAATGATGCGCGAAAAGTAGCGGTCATCAATCAGAGTTTCCGTTCGCGCTATTTCCAGAATGAGAATCCCCTCGGTCAGCGTGTTCATTTGAAGTTGTTGGAAACGCTCGATGATCCGCTGAAAAACGCCTGGTTTGAAATCGTTGGAGTTGTGGCGGATGCAAAGAACCACGGATTGCAAAATCCAAACGACCCGGAGGTCTGGTTCCCCTACACGGTCTACCCGAAGCCGGCGTGGGCGCTGCTGGTCCGAACTGTGAACGATCCCGCAAAGATGATCAACGAAATAAGCAAAGAGGTCTGGGTCTCCGATCCTGGCGTGGCCATAGCCGATCCGGAATCTATGGAGCGAGTACGCGACGTCGACCAGCTAGCCCAGCCGCGCTTTGGTCTTTGGTTGGTCACGGTGTTCTCGGCACTTGGCCTGGTACTGGTTACTATCGGCGTGTATAGCGTGATGTCTTACGCGACCTCGCGGCAAACACACGAATTTGGCATTCGGATGGCGCTTGGCGCGGAGGCTGGGGATGTGCTGGGAATGGTCTTCCGAAAGGGAACTAAACTCTTAGTGGTAGGCATCGGCATCGGCCTGGCCGTGAGCTTTGCCGTTGCTCGGACCGTGGTTACCCAACTCTGGGGCGTCTCCGCCTATGATCTGCTGACTCTCGTGGCCGTCGTCGTGCTGCTGCTCTTGGTGGGGCTGGCCGCCTGCTGGATACCTGCGCGCCGGGCCACGCGGGTCGATCCTGTAACCGCGCTTCGCTATGAATGAACGAAGAATTCAAAGGCGAAAGGAGTAGCTCGGTGAAAAGAGAGGAGTTCAGCGGCAACTTCGGATTTTTTTAATCTGAGGTGCGCTAACCAGGACAATGGGCATGCGTATGCATTGGTTCCGCCGCCTCGGGCACAAGCCGCTCGTCGAAAAGCGCCTCGACGCGGAGTTGCAGTTCCACCTCGAGCAGCAAATCGCCGATTACATTGCCTCCGGCTTATCGCCTGCTGAAGCTCGCCGACGCGCCAATCTCGAATTCGGCAGCTTGGAAGGCTTCAAGGAAGAATGTCGTGAAGCGAGGTGGGAAAATCGTCTGGAGCTCTTGCTTCATGATGTTCAGTTCGCGCTTCGTGGCCTTCGCAAGAATCCTCGTTTCGCATTGGCGGCGATTCTTGCCCTAGCTCTGGGCATCGGCGCTTCCACGGCCATATTCAGCGTGATCTACAATGCCCTTGTCGCCCCGTTTCCATACAAGGATCAGGGACGCTTGATCACTTTCCAAATCCACGACTTCGATCATCGCGGCGGCGGCGAAGGCGACGACGGCTTCTTCCGCAGTATGCTCAGCTATCCCGAGCTACACGACTACATGGAGCAAAACCGCGTCTTCGACGCGTTCATCGCTAATTGTGAAATCGATGTGGTCTACGACTCCGGGGACAACAATACCTATCTAGCTGCCAATTACGTCACGCCCGGCACCTTCGAGATGTTCGGAGTCGCGCCACTTTTCGGTCGTGGTCTTGAACCTGCCGACTACCAGCCCGGAGCGCCGCCCGTCTTCGTCCTTCGCTACGCCACATGGACCAACCAGTTTGGCTCCGATCCAAGCATCGTGGGCAAAACGTTCCTGCTGAACGGCGTTCGGCGCACGCTCGTCGGGGTTATGCCGCTGCGTTTTGCGTGGGGAGGCGCCAGTCTCTGGATGCCTCGCGATCCCACTGTCGTTAACCTAATGCGCGGGAGTTTTCCCCAGTATTGGGGCGTCGTCGCTCATCTCAAGCCCGGCGTTTCCCTGCCGGAAGCCGAAGCCGACGTCAACGTGATTGGAGCACGAATCGCGCCTACGTACGGCGAGGATTATCCGGCGCATTTCCACGTGGGCCTCGAGTCGTTCGTCCACGCCGTCGTCGGCAATGGATTTCGTAGAACGCTTTTTGTCTTGTTTGCCGCTGTTGGCCTGCTCTTGTTGATCGGCTGCGCCAACGTCGCCAGCTTGTTGCTCGCGCGCGCCACCACACGGGGTAGGGAATTCGCGGTTCGCGCGGCTTTGGGCGCCAGCCGCGCGCGACTCGTTCGCCAACTACTGCTGGAAAGTTTGCTTCTGGCTCTCGGCGGGGCTGTCATGGGCGTTCTCTTTGCCTGGGCTGGCATCCGCGAACTCGACTCCCACATGCCGCCCTTTACCGTTCCTTCCGAAACTGTGATTGAAATGAACGTGTGGGTTCTGCTTTTCGGCATCGGCCTCGCCTTTGCCACCGTCGTCATTTTTGGTCTTTTCCCGGCGCTGCAAGCCTCGCGCGTTGACGTTCAAGACGCTTTGCGCGGCGCTGGTAAGGGCCTTGGCGGAACCGTTGCCAAATCCCGGTTGCGCAATGCCGTGATCGTGGTCGAAGTCGCTTTGTCTCTGATTCTGCTCTTCATGGCTGGGTTGTTCATGCGCAGTTTCCTTGCGATTCAGAATGTTCCGCTTGGCTGGCAGCCGGATCATCTTCTCACCGGCCGCCTTCCTCTTCCTTCCCAGCGTTACAAGACCGGGCCACAGCTTGTTTCGTTCTTCGATCCCCTGACTCGCAACCTGAGACTAACGCCTGGAATCGAAGACGCCTCGCCGGCAAGCACGACTCCGCCCTATGGAGGATTCGGCGGCAATATCGAAATCCCCGGCAAGACGCACACTGGAGAGTGGGGGTCGCTTATCCAACTCGTCGGCGAGAACTATTTCTCGGTTGTGCGGCAGCCGATTCTCGCGGGGCGGTCGTTTACGGAAGAGGAAGTGACCACTGCGAGGAAAGTCGTGGTCATCAATCAGGCCTTTCAGCGGCGCTTTCTTGGCGAGGGAGATCCGCTCGGGCGCACCATTGTTCTCGATGCGCTGAAGAAACTTCCCGATGCTGTCACCGACAGGTCTTTTCAAGTGGTTGGCGTGGCGGCGGACGCCATGAATGTGGGTCTCGAGAGGCCTACTGAACCGGAAGTGTGGATTCCTTACAGCGTTACCGGTTCCCTCATGCGCCGCCTCATCATTCGCGCCGTTGGCGACCCTGGCTCGATGAACGCCACGGTCCGAAGAGCAGTCTGGGCTGTCGATCCAACCGTGGCGTTTGCCGAGGGGCAACCCCTGGCCGAGTCCCTTAACACGTTTTCTTACGCCCAGCCGCGCCTGGGCTTTTTTCTTGTAGCCACCTTTGCCGGGATCGGTTTGCTGCTCGTCACTATTGGGGTTTACAGCGTTATCGCCTACACCACTTCGCGCCGGATTCACGAAATCGGAATTCGCATGGCTCTTGGCGCCGCCCCTAGCGACGTACTGAAGATGGTTCTGAGCCAGGGCCTTGCACTGGTCGTGCCGGGCATAGCCGCCGGCATCCTCGTCAGCTTCGCGCTTTCTCGGGCGGTGGCTAGCCAGCTTTGGGGCGTCTCGCCCTATGATCCACTGTCTGCTGTCTCGGTCGTGCTTCTGCTGCTTGCCATCGGCCTGATAGCTTGCTGGGTTCCGGCCCGGCGCGCCACCCGCATTAGCCCCGTGACCGCCCTGCATTACGAATAATCGAAAAAACTTCGCCAACCCCTCATTTTCTTGGGAACTTTTTGACGTGTAGCTCGTCTAGGTATATAGGCAGACAGGCTACAGGTAGATAGTCTGCTGGTCGGGCTTTCTGCCAACCAGCGGCTCGCGGGTCGCAAGCCGTTCCATGTAGTTCTGCCTGCGTCAACAGGGGCCAGCAATGGAGAGTCTTGTAGGCCGAGACGGCTTCAAACCTGGCCACTCATTCGACTCGGAGGAGGCTAGCCATGTTGTCCATCGCCAGGAATTTCACGTGTTTCGCAGTACGCCTTTTACGTCTCACAAGTTTAGTGGTCTCCATGCTCGCCGTGTTTTCGTCACCATCGCGAGCACAACATAACTTAAATCCCGCAAACACGGAGTGCCTTTCAGGCGAGATGGTTCGCTTGCTCGCGCGGGAAGGGAACTCTGTGCGCGTGAGCCCCTCGACGGAACTCGTCTCTCAAAAAACAGGCTTCCGCGAGAACGAAAAGGGAATCGCGCTTACGCAGGCGCCAGACGCTGATCGCACTCTCCGGGAAGCGCACAATTGGTTCGAGAAGGGCGCACGCAAAGGCTATGCCCCCGCTCAGGTAAACCTCGCGGTCCTATCTCTAGCGGGATGGGGGGTGCCGCCGAACGCGGGGACTGCTCTCTATTGGCTCCGCGAAGCTGCGCGCCAAGGGTATGCGCTGGCCTACTTCGACCTCGGCATTCTTTATCAGCATGGCTGTGGCGTGCGGCAGGATTATCACGAAGCTTTCCGCCAATTTGAGCAGGGCGCGAACGCCGGCGATTCGGCAGCGCAAATGAATCTTGGCTACCTCTATGATCAAGGTCTAGGTGTCGCGCAGGATCGCACGCAGGCCGCAGTTTGGTATCGCAGAGCAGCAGAAAGCGGCGTGGCCCAGGCACAATACAATCTTGCTGACTTGTACGTGCGCGGCGAAGGCGTGCCCCGCGACGAACGAACCGCCTTTGCGTGGTTCCAAAAAGCCGCCCTGCAAGGGCATACCGGCGCCCGCATCATGTTAGGTTCGATGTACGCCGAAGGACGCGGCACAGAGAAGAACCTGCAATCGGCATATGAATGGATCTCAGCGGCTGCGTTTCAGGGGGACTCGCGTGGCGGCGATAGGCTCCAAGCTTTAGAACAGCAACTGACTCCCGAACAAGTGGCCCAATCGAAATTGAGCGCACAATTTATGGCGCGTTCTACCAGGGGTCAAAATCCGTCGGACGTAGCCTTCCTGCACTAGCAAACGCTGGTTCGTGCCGGGCTGGATCCTGCCGCTGTAGGGGCACGATATATCGTGCCCCTACGGTTATGACCTGTGCCGCCATTTTCAACGCCCGGAAACTGCGTTGCTGTCGGCGATCTCCTGCAGAAAACTCTTCCCGTGCAGAATCTTTCCTCCGAAATTTTCCGCAACGGTCTGTCCCATGTCCGCCAACGTTTGCCGCACGCCAAGATTCACGCTCGCGCCGCCGCCCGGCGAGTACGCCAGGACTGGCACGTACTCGCGCGAGTGATCCGTCGTAGGCCAACGTGGATCAGGGTCACAACCATGGTCCGCAGTAATCATTAGCAAATCAGAATCGCGCATCAGCGCCAAAAACGGCGTCAGCAATCGGTCAAACTCTTCAAGCGATTCCGCGAAACCTTCCACATCCTTGCGATGGCCATACAACATGTCGAAATCCACGAGGTTGCAAAAAATCAGGCCACTTTTTTGGTCGTGCAAAGCGGACGCAAGTTTGGCTACGCCATCGGCGTTGCCGGTGGTGGTGACGTACTTCTCCACGCCGCGCCCGTTGTAGATGTCATGAATTTTGCCGATGCCAAAAACCGGCACGCCGCGCTCGGCGAGCACGTCCAGCAACATCGGTTTCGGCGGATCGACGGCGTAATCATGCCGGCGCGTGGTGCGCGCGAAATGTCCCGGCGTTCCTGCAAATGGGCGCGCAATCACGCGTCCAACACGATTTGGCCCGTCGAGCAATTTCCTGGCAATTTCGCACATGCGGTAAAGTTCGGCGATCGGGATTACATCTTCGTGCGCGGCGATCTGAAAAACGCTGTCGCCCGACGTGTACACAATCGGCTTGCCTGTGCGCACATGCTCTTCGCCAAGTTCCTTGATGATCTCCGTGCCTGACGCAGGTTTGTTCCCCAGCGTTCCGCGCCCAATCTGCTTTTCAAACTCCGCGATCAGGTCTCGCGGGAAACCGTGTGGGTAGGTAGGAAAGGCTTGCTCCAGCCAGACGCCAGCCATTTCCCAGTGTCCGGTGGTCGTATCTTTTCCCGGCGAGTGTGTTGCGCCTTTGCCATAGGCGCCGATCGGCGATGACGCTGGGGGCAGATGCGCGAGCGGTGCAATATTTGCGAGTCCGAGTCGCACCAAATTCGGCACTGTGAGCGGCCGCGATTCGGCAATGTGGCCTAGAGTCGTTCGCCCCACATCGCCATAGTCCGCCGCGTCGGGCAATTCGCCGATGCCCACGCTATCCAACACAATCCAGATCACTCGTCTGAAACTCCCCATCGCCGTTCCTCGTTCTCGGTCCTCGTTCTTCACTCTTAGCCGATTGTTCTCGGGCTGCGCTCTCGGCGTCCGCCCTTGGCCGCACTCTAGCACAAACACAGATTCCTCTCGCGCGTTCTAGGGCTGGAGCCGCGAACCGTTTGACCATCTCCGGAAGGCTCGGTATCCTCTTCGAAGAACGGTTTTCTTGCGAATCCCTGAACTTTTTCAGTTCTCCGTGCGTACTACAGAGTGAAGAGGTGTGTGATGGTTCAAGACGGCACTCCCCGGCGCGCGTCCCTGGTTTTTCCGATCCTGCTCATCGCGGTCGGCGCGATTATTCTCTACAGCAACTGGCGGCCGTCGTTCGATCCCTGGCCCATCCTGTGGACCTATTGGCCGCTCATCCTCGTCTTCATTGGCGCCGGGAAAATTTATGATAGCTGGCAGCGCCGCAAAGCGCCTGACGCCCCAACTAGCGGCTCCTCTCTCGGCGCGACCGTCGGGGCCGTCGCTTTCGTCATTGTCCTGATCGCTCTCTTGGGAAGCGGACGAAAATTCAATCGGTGGCGGGGTGGCACGGTCTACGCCATGCAACATCAATCGCATACGATTGACCGCCAAAATGCCAAGACCGTTCGCGCGACTCTAGAATTGGGCGCGGGTGACATCAACCTGAGCGGCGGCTCCAGCCATCTTCTCGAATCTGATTTTGACTACCGCTCTTCCTCCGGCACGCCCAGAGTCGATTACTCCGTCTCGGGAACCACGGGCGATCTCCGCATCTCTCAGGACGACAGTGACAGCCACATTCGCACCAGCTCAGACAATCACTGGACTCTGCACTTCGCCAATGACATTCCCCTCGAAATCAAAATCGACATGGGCGCCGGCCACGGCAACCTCCGTCTGCGAGACATCGACGTCACCCGCCTCAATGTGGAAATGGGCGCAGGGCAGGTCGACATGGACCTCACGGGCGATCGCAAATCCGACCTTACCGCCGACATCGAAGGCGGCGTCGGCGAGGCCAACATCCGTCTTCCGAAAAATGTCGGCGTCATCGTCCACGCCTCGGGCGGCATCGGCACTATCGACGCCCACGGACTCAAGCACGACGGCGACGAGTACACCAACGATCTCTACGGCAAGTTTCCCGTAACGATTCACCTCAAGGTTGAAGGCGGCGTCGGCCGCATCGTCCTTACGCAAGAGCCGTAGTTCGGGCAAAGGGAGCTCGCGAACTGCCACAAAGCGGTGCCAACTGAACTGCGTTTGCTCCCGTTTTCCCATGGTCGTATAATCAAAAGTTTAGGCAGCACGCGTCGAGCGCGCTGTCTGAGCTTGCCCTTGGCCACCAAAGAACTCACACCCGTGCTGAGCGAACAAGAGGCTATCCGCGTCCGTGGCGCTCGTGTTCACAATCTTCGCAACATCACTGTCGACATCCCCCACAACGCCATCACCGTAGTCACCGGCGTGAGCGGCTCCGGCAAGTCTTCCCTCGCTTTTGACACGGTCTACGCCGAAGGCCAGCGCCGCTATGTGGAGTCTCTGTCTTCCTACGCGCGGCAGTTCCTCGAGCGCATGGAAAAGCCCGATGTCGATGAAATCTCCGGCATCGCTCCGGCCGTGGCCATTCGCCAGAAAAATTCCACGCGCAACCCGCGCTCCACAGTTGCCACCTCGACGGAAATCTACGACTACCTCCGCCTGCTTTTCGCGCGTTGCGGACAGACTTTTTGCATTAAATGCGGCGTGGAAGTCCGCCGCGATAGCCCAGACGAAATCGCAACGCGTATTCTTTCGCTCGCGCCCGGCCGCCGCTTTTACATCATGTATGCGCTTCGAATCGTCCAACCGCAAGGAGCTACCGGCCCGGCCCGCCGCGTCCTGAAGAAAAAACCTCCGCAGCCTCCGCAAGAGTCACTCAAACAAGCCCTGGGTGACATGCAACGGCGCGGCTTCAACCGCCTCTATCAAGACGGCTGTGTCCATGAATTTTCCTCTCCCGAAACTCTGCTCGACGTGGACTTCACGAAGGCCGTCTACGTTCTAGTCGATCGCCTGACCGTGAATCCGGAATCGCGCTCGCGACTTACGGACTCCATCGAAATCTGCTACCGCGAAGGCGGCGGCGAAGCTATCCTCGAATTCATCGCTGACACTTCGGCCAATCGCGCCGAGCGCCTATCTTTCAACGAGCGCTTCGAATGCAAAAACGATGGCACGCTTTATCAGGAACCGGAGCCGCGTCTTTTTTCTTTCAACAATCCCTACGGCGCGTGCCCGCGCTGCCAGGGCTTCGGCAACACCATCGATTTCGATCTCAATCTCGTCGTTCCTGATTCCAGCAAGTCGCTTGATGATGGCGCCATCGAGCCTTGGACCAAACCGCGTTACCGCGCTCTCCTCCAGGACGTAAAAAAATGGGCCCGCGGCCGCGGCATTCCGCTCACCGTCCCATGGCGCCAACTGAGCGCCGAACAGCGACGCCTGGTTCTCGAAGGCGATCCGGAAAACGATTTCGAAGGCGTAAAAGGCTTTTTCAACTGGCTCGAGCGGAAGAAATACAAACTGCACGTCCGCGTTTTTCTCAGCCGGTACCGCGGCTATGCAACATGCCCGGAATGTAACGGCACGCGCCTCCGCCCCGAAGCCCGTGCCGTCCGTGTAGCGGGCCGTTCCATCACCGAACTCACCAAGCTCACCGTAAAAGAGGCACGAACTTTCTTCTCCACGCTGGTTCTTTCCGAATTGCAAGCCAAAGTCGCGGAGAAAATTCTCGAAGAAATTCGCACTCGCCTGCAATTCCTCGATGAGGTCGGCCTCGATTACCTCACGCTCGATCGCCTCACTTCCACTCTCTCCGGTGGTGAATCGCAGCGCATACAACTCGCCACATCGCTCGGTTCGCATCTGGTGGGTGCCCTCTACGTCCTCGATGAGCCTTCCATCGGCCTGCACCCGCGCGACACGCAACGCCTCATCGACATCCTCAAGTCGCTCCGCGATCTCGGCAACACCGTCCTAGTCGTCGAACACGATCCCGAAACCATTCGCGCCGCCGATCACGTCATCGATCTCGGTCCGGGAGCCGGAGAACTCGGCGGCAAACTTCTCTTCGCCGGCAACTACCTAGGCATGCTGGCCGACCAGAAGTCCCTCACCGGTCGCTATCTCAGCGGAGAGCTCGCCATTCCCATTCCCAACAATCGCCACAAGCCTAGCGGCAAAGTTCTCCGCCTCCACGGCGCAACCCTGCACAACTTGCAAAACGTTGATCTGATGATCCCGCTCGGTACTCTGACGGTGGTAACCGGTGTCAGCGGCTCCGGCAAGTCCACGCTGGTCCACGATGTTCTCTACCGTGCGCTCGCCGCAAAACGCACCGGTGGCAGCGTCACGGAATTCTGTGACCGGCTGGAAGGCGACGCCCATATCCGCGAAGTGGTGATCGTCGACCAATCTCCCATCGGCCGCACTCCGCGTTCGAATCCTGCCACTTATCTCAAAGCCTTTGACTCCATCCGCGAAGTTTTTGCCGCCACGCCCGACGCCAAGCGGCGCGGCTTCACCGCGGGCCATTTTTCCTTTAACGTCCCCGGCGGCCGCTGCGAAACCTGCCAGGGCGATGGCACCGTCACGGTAGAAATGCAGTTCCTGGCGGATGTCGAACTACTCTGCGAAGAATGCCGTGGCACGCGCTTCAAGACCAGCGTCCTCGAGGTCCGCTATCGCGGCAAGAATGTACACGAAGTTCTGGAACTCACCGCCCGCGAAGCGCTGGCCTTTTTCACTGGCGTTCCCAAAGTCGTCTCCAAGCTCCGCATCCTGAATGAAATCGGCCTGGGCTATCTCCGCCTCGGGCAGTCCGCCACCACTCTCTCTGGCGGTGAAGCTCAACGCCTGAAACTCGCCGCGCATCTAGCCCGCACCGAAAACCAAGGCATCCTGTATATCCTCGACGAGCCCACCACCGGCCTCCATTTCGACGACATCGCGAAACTCCTCGCTGCCTTCCGCAAACTCCTGGAATCCGGCGCCTCGCTTCTGGTCATCGAACACAATCTCGACGTCATCAAATCCGCCGACTGGCTCATCGACCTCGGCCCCGAAGGCGGGGACCAAGGCGGTAAAATCATCGCTACCGGCACACCCGAACAAGTAGCCCGCAATCAAACCTCGCACACTGGCCGATTCCTGGCCCGCGTTCTCAACAACACCGGCCAGGCAAAGCGCCCGGCAAACGGCGCATCCAAGTCCGCAGCGCCTTCAGGTACAATCGCGAACGGCGCAGGAAATCCTCCGCCCGAACCATGATTCTCCCAAGCTTCCTTAGATGTACAGCGGTGGCCATCTTTCTCCTAGGGGCGCGGCGTGCCGTGCCCGTCCCGGCCGCCGCAGCTTATCCCGCCCAATCCAACCCCCAACAAAAATCCCCGCAAACCCAACCGCAATCCCGCACGCAAAAACTAGCCAACCCCCTGAACGATCTCCTGGACGAAGCCCAACACGACATCGACGCCAACCAATTCGAAGCCGCCCTCACGCCCCTCGAAAAATTCCTAGCCGAAAAACCAGAGATCGCCTGGGCCCACTTTCAACTCGCCTACGCCTACACCGCACTCAAGCGCACCGACGAAGCCCGCGCCGAATACGAACGTGCCACCTCGCTGGATCCAAAAATGTCCGAGGCCTTCCTCAATCTAGGCATTCTTCTGAGCGAAAAAGATCCCGCCGCCGCTGTCGTTCCGCTCCGCCGAGCGGTTGATCTCCTCCCCGCCCAAAGCCGCCCGCGCTACCTCCTGGGCCACGCGCTGGAGCGCTCCGGCGACATTCCCGGCGCAGTCGACTGCTACGAAGCCGCCCTACGTCTCGACCCTCGCGATGTAGAAACGATCATCCACCTCGGTAATCTCTACCTCGGCTTAAAGCGCTATCCCGACGCGGAGACAAAATTCCGCGCCGGTCTGGAACTCCAACCGCAATCCCCGCAAGCGCTCCTCGGCCTGGCCGAAACCCTGGACTTGCAAAAAAAGCCCGAAG
>Ga0207132_1088_pt1 | contig 20215 bp, 17 predicted proteins | sample Alteio_BWMinHeat_14_FD_153554 | JGI IMG/M metagenome (GOLD analysis project Ga0207132, IMG submission 153554) | Enriched cells from forest soil in Barre Woods Harvard Forest LTER site, Petersham, Massachusetts, United States -... | ecosystem: Environmental > Terrestrial > Soil > Temperate forest >...
TACGCAAGAATTCCATCCGGCTCCCATTCTGACAGACCTCCTGTCTGGGGGAATTCCACTGGCGAGTCTTGAGTGATGAGCACGCCTGACTTTGGGCGCAGGGGCCCCCGTTCAAATCCGGGCGCCCCGACCAAAACATCTGGCTGCAGTATCCGCCCCAATTTTTCGCACTCGGACCACCGATGCCGATAGGTCCGAAGCTTCCCAAGCTTCCCAAGCTTCGGACGGAACGATCGAGCGGCACGCAACTGAGCAGGGTGGCTGACCGAAGTGGGACGTGCTCCACCAAGCGCACGGAGGGACATTTCAGTGAGAACTCCCCTCACTATACTCAGAGGCCTCAAAAACGAAAAAGGTAAACGAACTTTTTGCGAAGGCGAGCAACAACGTCACCGTCAACAACAGGGACAAACCCAGTTCGATACTGGGGTGCTACCATTAAGCTTAACGAGACGGTCAGTTTTCAGGCTTCCGTAACAAACACTCCTGCATAGCCTGTTGAACGTCACTACTGATGAAGGTGAATAAGGTGCTTTGGCCACTGGTCCTAGACACAAGGGATGTGGTCCACGCTGATGGACAGACGAAGAGGGAGGCGAATGGCGGTAATGTCCCAAACTAGCTTTGCGTTGAGCTACGTCGATTTGTCAGCTATGTGCAGTATCCGCCCCAATTTTTCGCACTCGGTCCACCGATGCCGATAAGTCCGAAGCTTCCCAAGCTTCCTCTAGTAACCCCTAACACGCTGAACTGGCGGCACTTACACACGACAAAGCGGCTGTTAATTGGAAAATAATGGAAAATGCGGTTGGATTTCTTGGGAAGGACCGCACGTAGCCAATAACCTTTTTTTGTGCTCGTGAACAAACTGAGTTTGTTCTGAAACTTTGGCTGGTCGGACAGCATCAGACGCACGTGGAAGAAATGCATGCTTACGCCAGCTGTAGTCAGTCCTAGCCTATGAAGTTCATCGTTTATTTTCGACTACTACTCGTTGTCCTCCTGTTGGGAGGGCCGATTATGGCGTGCGCCATTCCGGACGCACAGCTCACGGCTGCTGAGAAGCAGTGTTGCAAAGAGATGAGCGGGGATTGCCAGAATGCGTCAGGCATACCGATGCCTCACTCCTGCTGCAAAACATCGGTTCAACCGCCTCACGATTTCCGGCCTTCTTCAACCTTTTCGCCCTCCGCTCCTTATTTGGTAACCAGCGCAGTAGAGTTTCTTTCGATCCCGTCTTTGGCCGAGCAGTTCGGCCAATTCGCTCCCTGGCTGTCGCGGGCACTCTCGCCTCCACTTGCGACGCTCGACGCTTTCGCTCCCCTGAGAATCTAGCGCTTCTCTCCATTCCTGTTTGGAACTACGCATCGGTGTCTCTGATTGAAGTGCTCCTCATTGGAGGAGAGCTGTGGGATTTCTACCCACAGATTTGACACCGTGCCGTTTCCCGGTCTGTGGGCGCGCACGGATTCTTACGTGAGTCTTGGGAGAAGCAACGATGATCGATCGCATTATTGAGCTTTCGCTGCGAAACAAGTTTCTGGTTGTGCTGCTTTGGATTGGAATTGCGGGCTGGGGTCTGTGGGCGATGCTCCGCGCTCCGATTGATGCCATTCCCGATTTGAGCGACAACCAGGTGATCGTTTTCACCGACTGGTCGGGGCGGAGCCCTCAAGAAGTCGAGGACCAAGTCACCTATCCACTCACTGTCAACCTACAAGGCTTGCCCGGAGTCAAGGTTGTACGCTCTTCGTCGGCCTTCGGCTTTTCGATGATCTTCGCCATCTTCAATGACGATGTTGACCTTTATTTTGCCCGGACCCGCGTCCTGGAGCGCCTTAACCTTGTCAGCAAGCAACTTCCGGCCGGCGTCGTGCCGACGCTTGGCCCGGATGCGACCGGTGTCGGTCACGTGTTTTGGTACACGGTGGAAGGCGGCGGACTCAGCCTGCGTGACCTGCGTTCGCTGCAGGACTGGTATGTGCGCTACCAGTTGAACTCAGTTCCCGGCGTCGCGGAGGTGGCAAGCGTCGGCGGCACGGTGCAGCAGTACCAGATTGATGTCGACCCGAACCGGCTGCGCTCTTACGGCGTTCCTCTGAGCATGGTGATGCGCGCGGTGATAGCGAGCAACTCGAATGTGGGCGGCAACGTCATCGCTGAGAACGGTTCCTGGTCTATCGTGCGTGGGCTGGGTTTGATCGAAAATCTCGATGATATTCGCAACATCATGGTTGGTGAGCATAACGGCACACCCGTGTTCCTGAAGGATCTGGGCACCGTCAAGATCGGCGACGCGTTCCGTACAGCGGCCCTGGTCAAGAACAGCTCCGAAGCGGTTGGCGGAGTGATCGTGGCCCGAACAGGCGAGAACACAAAGGAAGTCATTGACCGGGTAAAGGAAAAAATCAAGGAGATCGAGCCCGGGCTGCCTCCGGGTGTGCATATTGTTCCTTTCTATGATCGTTCGCAGTTGATCGAGGCGACTGTCGATACCCTTCGCCATGCACTGCTCGAAGAGATCATCCTGGTCACGCTCGCGCACGTCATCTTTCTAATGCACTTCCGTAGCATCCTGGTAGTCACGCTGCCGTTGCCACTCGCCGTGCTCTGTTCCTTCCTACTGATGCACTACGCCCATGTGACGTCGAATGTGATGTCGCTTGCGGGTATTGCCATCGCTATCGGAGTGTTGGTGGATGCGGGGATCGTCGTTACCGAAAATGCCTTTAGACATCTGGAAGGCGTGGATACCAGCGATCGAGGACGCGTCTTCGAGACGGTCTTGCGCGCGACCAAACTGGTCGGCCGTCCGACGTTCTTCTCGATGGCGATTATCATTCTCGCGTTTGTGCCGGTGTTTGCGCTGACAGGGCAAGAAGGAAAGCTCTTCCACCCGCTCGCTTTTGCCAAGACCTTTGCGATGGTCAGCGCAACCGCCATTGCCCTGACGCTTGTGCCCATTCTTTGCGTGCTCCTGCTCCGCGGTAAGTTCCATTCGGAAGACCAGAACCCGGTCATGCGTTTTTTACAGCGGGTCTATCGTCCGGCATTGTCCTGGGCACTGGATCATCGTGCCATCACACTCGGCATCGCGGTTGTCTTTCTCGTCGGCGCGGTGGTTCTGGCTTCCGGAGTAGGAAGCGAGTTCATGCCGCCGCTCAATGAGGGCGACATCATGTTCATGCCCATCGCGGATGCGAGCATCTCTTTGGCGCAGAACACCGCGTATGCGAAGAGACAAGACAAAGTGCTGGAGAGCTTTCCCGAAGTCGCCTATGTCGCGGCAAAGATAGCGCGTGCGGAGACTTCGACCGATCCGGCAGGGTTGAACATGACGGAGACCATCGTGCATCTCAAACCGCGCGATCAGTGGCGACCGGGCATGACCCTTCCGAAGCTCAAGAGCGCGATGGACCGCGCTGTTTCCTTGCCTGGTGTGGCGAATATCTGGACACAACCGATCATCAACCGCATCGATATGCTCACGACAGGAATTCGATCAGAGATTGGCGTCAAGCTCTTCGGTTCTGATCTGGCGGAACTTGAAGCGAAGGCCCGTGAGGTTGCTGACGCTGTGCGGACGGTGAAAGGCGCGAGCGATATCTATCCAGAGCAAGTGACCGGCGGGCTGTATCTCGACATCAAGCCGAACCGGGAGGCGGCTGCCCGCTACGGCATCGATGTCGGCGAGGTGCAGACTGTCATCGAGACGGCCATTGGCGAAAACAATCTAACCACTACCATCGAAGGGAGGCGGCGATTCCCGGTGCGAGTTCGCTACGCACCGGAGTTCCGGCGCGACCCGGCAGACCTCGCGAACGTGCTCGTCACGGGAGCGAAGGGAGCACAGATCCCCCTGGGACAGGTTGCAGATATACGTCAGGTATCCGGGCCAGCTCAGATCAACAGCGAAAATGGACTGCTGGAAGTTTCCGTGCTGATGAATGCGCGCGGCCGAGACGCCGGTAGCGTCATCGCTGATGCAGACGAAGCCATCCGTGCGCGAGTGAAAATGCCTCCCGGTTATTACTATAACTGGAGCGGGCAATTTGAGAGCGAAATTCGTGCCAAGAAAAGGCTCCAGATTGTCGTCCCAATTGCCATCGGGATCATCTACATCCTGCTTTATCTGACTTACCGCTCCTTCCTGGAGGCCGCGCACGTTTTGCTGGCCGTGCCGTTTGCCCTCACCGGAGGGCTCTATCTGCTCTGGCTGCTTCACTATAACTTCTCGGTCGCCGTCTGGGTCGGATTCATCGCGCTCTTCGGCACGGCGGTGCAAACCACGGTGGTGATGGTCATCTATCTCGAGGAAGCAGTGGAACGAAAGCAGCACGAACGAGGGACGCTGACCATCACGGACCTGCGCGAAGCCGTGATGGAGGGGGCGCTACTCCGCCTTCGCCCGAAGCTTATGACCGTCTCGACCATCGTGGCGGGATTGCTGCCGATTTTCTGGAGCGACCGTGTGGGATCGGAGGTGATACGACCCCTAGCCACGCCAGTCCTTGGCGGCATGCTCAGTTCGCTCGCGCACGTGCTGATCGTCACACCCATCATTTTCATGTGGCTGCATGAGCGTGACCTGCGCCGTAGCCCGTCGGAAGTTGCAGCTTCGCAACCACCGCAAGGCCTACAAATATTTCCAACCTCACTCTAAGGAGAAACTCTTATGAAAACTTTTTATGCGATCGTGTTGACGTTCATTTTTGCCGTAGCCGGCTGCAGCGGAGACAAAGTCAATCTCTCGGCCCTGAAACCGGCAGCGAGCAAGTCTGCCGGAAAGCTCACCATCGTCCTGCTGAACAAGAGCGGCGACCTGATGCAAGGTCAGAACGAATTTGTCGTGCAGTTCAAGGACGACCAGGGCCAGCCCGCCGATGTCGGCGATGTGCAGATTGGCTCCAGTATGTCCATGCCCAGCATGGCCCCCATGTCGGGGGATTCCGAGATCACAGCCACAGGTCAAACGGGAATTTACAAAGTGACTTCCAACTTCGCGATGAGCGGGGCATGGCACTTCACGGTTTCCTGGAACGGGCCATATGGCCAAGGCCACACAACCTTCAACAGCAACGTGAGGTAGGGATCATGAAACGAATGCTCGGTATTTATCGATCGTGGCTGTTGATGACGGCAGTGTTGGCAGGTTCGCTGTCGATTTCCGCGCAGGAGGCCCACCCGCGGCCCGCGAGTGATTTTCTCGACCCCCGCGGGGGAGTCACTGAGGAAGAACTCGTAACTCGGGCTTTGGCTTCCAATCCCACCTTGCTGGCGGAACGTCAGCAGATCGCTATGGCGAAAGGAGACGTGACGCAGGCGCGCCTCCGGCAAAACCCATCGCTGACTCTTGGTGGACTGAAAGAAGTGAATGGCGGCGATAACGCGATTAACGTCAAGGGCTCGCTCCCACTGGAGCTCTTTGGCCGCCGTGCACGTCGGACGGAAGTCGCGGAGAACAAGGAAGAAGCCACGCAGCACGGCGTGGCGGATCACGAGCGCCTGCTCACCGGAGAAGTTCGGATGCGCTTCGGTCAAGCTCTTGCTGCCATACGCGATCTGACGTTTGTCGATCAACTTCTCCAGGTTAATCGAGATTTTCTTCGATTGATGGAGGATCGTGCCCGCGAAGGCGCGGTCCCTGCGCTCGATGCGGATGAAATTCGTGTTGAAGCGAACCGCGTCGAAACGCTACGAATTGACTATCAGGCCAATGCAGAGGTTGCCTTGCTCGCACTCAAAGAAACAGCGGGAATAGACCCTGAGGAGTCGATCAGGTTGAAGGGGGCGCTGGAACTTGCTCCCCAGGACTATGACCGGAAACAACTTCTACAGTTGGCGATGGATCATCGACCCGACCTGGGTTTTCAGCGGGCGAACGAAGCGCTCGCCCATGCAGAACTTCGTTCCGATTGGGCAAAAGGAAAACCAGATGCCAGTGTCTTCGGCGGTTACGAGCGTCCGGACTTTGGCTTTTCGCAACGAGCCTTCGATGCAGCGGGAAATCTTGCACCGATACGCCAGACTTTCAACCACGTTGTTTTCGGCTTCGATATCAACTTGCCGGTGTTCAATCGAAATCAAGGCGCGGTCGTAGCGGACACGGCGGCCATCCAGGCGGCACGCAATCAGATTGCAGCGGTTGATCTGAACCTTCGGCACGAGGTCGCACGGAATCTCATCCGGTTCAACGGGGCACAGGCGCGGGTTGCGGCTTACCGAAGCGGTGTGCGCGACCAGGCCGCTCACAACTTGGATGTCGTCCGCCAGACTTACAGTTACGGCCGCACGACGTTGTTGGATGTCATCGCGGAACAGCGCCGTTACATCGACATCGAAACTGGGTACACGAATATCCTGCTGGACGCGTATGCGGCCCGCATTGCTCTCGAACAGGCAGTCGGTACTAACCTGCCATGAAGGGTGAAGCCATGCAAAAAACTGATATGAAGGAAACGACCCCTGCCCCACGTCGTCGAGTGATGTGGGTCGCCTTCGGTGCAGTCACAGTCGTCGCTATTGCGGTCGGGCTTTGGTTTGCTACACAACACGGCAGCCAGCCCAAGCCACGTCAACACGCCCCGATGTCCACCATGGCCGATATGCCATCCGCCCCGAACGATAATTCAACGGACTCGACCGCGGCCAGCGCTGACTTACAGGTCGAGCTTGGCCCCGACGATCTGAAAAAGGCGCAGGTCCAAACCGTCCATGTGGAAGTGAAGAAGACCTCCAGCACACTGCGCGTTCCCGGAATCGTCAACCCAGACGAATATCGCGAGGTGCATGTCACTTCGCTCGTCGGCGGTGTCATCAAGCAGGTTCCTGTGGTGCTTGGCGACCACGTCAAGCGCGGGCAGCCCTTGGCCGTCGTCTTCAGCGGCGAACTCGCGGAGGCGGAAACTCAATATCTTTCTCACTTGGCCGAGTTGGAAGCCGACCACAAAAAACTGGTACGCACGCAAAACCTGGTCAAGCTCGGAGCCGCCAGTCAGCAAGAGGAGGAAGAGGTGGAAGCGATGCATGCCGGTCATGAATCGTATGTGCGCGCAGCGCTCGAAAAGCTGAAGTTGCTGGGTGCCAGCGACCAGCAAATCGCTTCGCTCAAGCAGGCCGAACAGATCGATCCGAACTTTGTCGTGCCCGCGCCGATCAACGGAGTAGTGCTTACCCGCGCCGCAAATCTTGGATTGGTTGTGAATACGGCGCAGGAACTCTTTACCGTGGCCGACCTGTCCACGGTCTGGATCATGGCCAGCATTAACGAGAAGGACTTCGCATCCGTCCGCGTCGGCACCGCCGCAACCGTCACGGCTCAAGCGTATCTGGGACGCCAATGGAAAGGCCGCGTCACCTACATCCAACTTCAAGTGGACTCGAGTACGCGGACGGCCCAGGCCCGGATCGAGGTCGCCAATCCCCATGAGGATTTACGCATCGACATGTACACCGATGTCGACTTCACGTCTCCCGGCGCGCCTGGCCCAGTCTTGCCGGAAGCAGCAGTGCAATCCATCGGCGAACGGCGGTTCGTGTTTCTTCCGGTCAAGGACAATGACGGCAGTTTCGCTTTACGCGAGGTCCGGCTTGGTCCTGCCGCGGGCGGGTACTACTCGGTGTTGGAAGGATTGAAGGTGAACGACGAGGTTGTCACGGAAGGAAGTTTCATCCTGAAAGCTGAGGCCGTCCGCCAGCATCCCGAGTTGCACTGAAGCCTCGGATTGCGGTGAGCCAAAATTCTAACGATCTGCGTCCAGGGCCGTAGGGTCGCGATTAACTTGAAGGGAAACATCGGTGAAGTATGAACGAACGGGACCGCAAACAGCCAGACGGTAACCCATCGGCGACGGAGCCTCCGAAGCCGGCAAGCGACCACTCCGAGTCTCGGCAGGAGCCCGCGGTCGTCGGCGCTGGCACAAGTACTGGCGAGCAAAGCAGCGCATTCGTTCAAGCTCACCGCGGATCTACAAAAAATGCGTACAGGGGCGCGACGGTTAAGATCAAGTACAAGTATTCATTGGCGATCCGCTGGATGCACTGGATCAACTTCCCGCTGCTTGCATTGATGATTTATTCGGGTCTCCTCATCTATTGGGCCGATTCGCAGTATGAGGGGCTGAATGCACACCGGGTCTATCGCGTCGGGTTCGGTAGCTGGACACTCTTCCGGCTCTTTCCTACGTGGTTCTACAACAATCTCCACCTCAAATTCCAGCTTGCGAAAGGTCTGGGCTACCACTTTTTCTTCATGTGGTTCTTCGCACTGAACGGAGCCGCCTATGTCCTGTACACCTTTTTCTCGGGTGAGTGGCGGGAACTCGTTCCAACGCGGCGTTCGTTTAGGGAAGCAATCGAGGTGACGTTGCACGATCTGCGGCTGAGCAAGCAGCATCCACCGCTTCGGAAATTCAATGGAGCACAACAGGTGGCCTACACAGGTGTCATTCTCATGGGGGCGGGTTCATTGCTCACTGGGCTTGCTACCTACAAACCAACTCAGCTGCATGTGCTTACGGCCTTGCTCGGCGGCTACGAAATGGCACGCTGGTTCCATTTTTGGCTGACGATGGCCTATGTTGGATTTTTTTTGGTACACGTCGCGCAGGTTATCCGCGCAGGCTGGAACAACTTCCGCGCCATGATCATCGGGTATCAGATTTTGCCTGGCGAGCTGGGGAAGGACGACAAGGTTCCCAATGAACAAAACATCTCAGCGACGTGAGAGCGAATCGCTTGCGGGGCTCCAGCGCCGCTCGCGCCGTGGCTTCCTAGCCGCCGCTGTTGCCGCCGTCGCCGGCGGCGGCATGTGGAAATGGCTGAATGATCGGCCCGAAGTTGACGGACTCGCTTCGCCCTTCGGCAAGGCGATGGAATTAAACGCCGGAATTGCTCGCCGAATCTTTCGCGAACGAGCGCTGGCACCTGAATTCGAAAGATCGAAAGCGGTGAGTTCCTTCCGTCGTAACGGTGATATCGGACTCTCCGAGATCCGGCCCGAAGACTGGCGCCTGCAACTTATCGGCGCCTTCAACCCTGCGTCCTACGCACAATTCAGCAAAGACGTGTGCTCTTGGACCTACGGGCGGCACGTCTCAGACACAGAGGTTCCTAGCCCAGATGTCAGTTCGCCTCCGAAGAAGCCTACCATGCACGAAGACGACTCCAAGGGTGGTGCTGTAAGGATGAAGCCGATGGAGATGCCCCAGCGGGCGCATGCGGCTGTTCCCGGGTTGCTGCTCACCATGGCGGATGTGAAGAAGCTGCCGCATGTGGAGATGGTCACGGAATTTAAGTGCATTGAGGGTTGGAGCGAAATAGTTTACTGGGGTGGCGCGCGCCTGCGCGACTTCCTAGCCGCGTTCCCGCCACTCAACGCGGGCCGCAGTCAGTCTGATTCCAAGAAGCCGGCGAGTGGCATTCCGAAGTACGTGGGCTTCGAGACGCCTGACGGCCAGTATTACGTCGGCATCGAGCGCGAAGTCGCACTGCACCCGCAAACCATGCTTGCCTACGAGCTGAACGGCCAGCATTTGACACCGGACCATGGTGCCCCTCTACGTTTGGTTACTCCGCTCAAGTACGGTATCAAACAGCTCAAACAGATTGGCCGAATCACATACACGGACATGCGGCCTCATGACTATTGGCACGAGCAGGGATACGACTACTACGCCGGTCTATGAATTGGAGCAAAGAAATTGAGCGACAAACACGAACAAAAGCGAAGACCAGAGGATTCGCACATGGATTACATGACGCACAAGGATAACGGACAAGAGTCCGACCCACACGCTGGTCACAAGATGTCAGACATCCAAGCGACCCACGACCGTCACGCCGGACACTCCGTCGCGATGTTTCGCGACAAATTTTGGCTGAATTTCGCCCTCACGATGGCGGCCGAACTCTACCCTTCATCGAGGCAAAGAACGTTTCCGTAATCGAAGACGACTGCCCGAACCGAACGCTTTTGCGAAAGACCTTGTATGGCACCACGTTTGGCAGTATCATGCATAAATCGGATAATACACGTATATACGTGCATACCCAAGTGTATTCGTGCAGAATGGATAGAATGAAACCAGAAGCCGAAGCAGGTCAAGTCGCTCTAAAGGAAGAGCGCCACCAGTACATCCTGGAGCTGCTTGGCAGTGAGGGCCGAGTCCTCGCTGCGGACCTTAGCAGTCGATACAGGGTCTCTGAAGACACGATTCGTCGAGATCTGCGCGAATTGGCGAGTTCGGGAAAGATCCAACGGGTACACGGCGGCGCCCTGCCTCGCCGTGCCGAGGCCGTTCCTTTCGTGTCTCGCCAACAAATCGACATGGAGAGCAAGATCGGAATTGCTCGAGCGGCGGCTGACATGATCCGCGACGGTCAGGTGGTGCTGATTGATGGAGGTACCACTAATCTAAAAATTGCTTCCTACCTTTCAAGAGAGCGTTCGGCGACGATTGTTACCAACAGCCCACCGCTTGCGCTGGCGTTGGCGGATCATCCGAAGTTGAGCGTGCTGATGCTCGGAGGAAATTTTCTTAAAGAGGCGCGGGTCACGACAGGCATCGAGACCATTCGTCGAGTCGAATCCATTCGCGCTGATCTATGTTTTCTCGGAATGTGCAGTTTGCACCCGGAGGTCGGAATAACCGTCGGCGACCGAGAAGAAGCGTACGTGAAGCAAGCGATGATCGGGGCTTCAACGGAAGTGGTTGGCCTGATTTCACGTGGGAAAATGGGGACATCTCTGCCTTACCTGGTCGGTCCTGCTTCCCGACTGACACGTTTGATCACTGATGCATCAGACGAAGATGTCCTGAATCCCTACCGCTTCCAAGGCATAGAAGTCACAAGTACGTAAACCGAAGCGGTTCGACACTTTTATAAGTACGCCGTGTCGACATAGGACGGACCGGGACAAGGGTCTATGCTGCGCGATCAAAGGCTTCATGCACTCGATTGCATTCCGTCTTCACTCGAGGAAATTTGTCATGTATGAATTCCGCTACGCAAAGGAACACGCAAAGAATCTAACCGCAGTTACAGGAACCGACGGAAGGTTCGCGATTGCGGACCTTCGACTCGGGCCAAATCGCGTGAGCGTGCAACTGCCCGGGCGAGGTCCGACAGGGTAAGTGGCAGTGAATATTACTGGCGTAACAATTGTGCTGACGGTTTCCGATCAAAACGTGTCGCTTGTTGTTGATTCTCGGGAGCTGAGGGTGGGCGATTGAGCTTTCTCGGCGAAGTTAGACTGGAAGAGGAATTCGGCCCCTTTGCCGCGTTTCAAGAGGCCCTCGGATTCGTCCCCAATCTCCTCTATGCGCAGACCTTATTACCTCGCGTCATCGAGGCCCAGGCGAAGCTTGAAAGTGCCGTGCGTTCACAGGGAGGAGCGATTTCGCGGGTACATAAGGAACGAATCCTTCTAAGCATTGCGGCTGATCGACACGACATGTATTGCGTGGCTCTCGAGAGTAAAGTCCTGTCTTTGCTTGGCATGTCGGAGGGTCAAATCGATGACCTCTTGAATGACTACCATCGCGCAGACTTCCCGCTAGCTGACTTAGCCTTGCTGCAATTTTGTCTCAAATTAAGCCGCTACCCTCCCTCAGTGTGCTCGGAAGACATCGAAGCGTTGCGGGCATGCGGATTCGAGGACAAGTTAATACTCGAAGCCGTCGTCGTGACCGCCTTAGCCGTCTACCGCTGCACGCTATCCGTGGGGTTGGGTCCGGAAGTAGATTTCGGACCGCGGAAGCTCGCTTCGACGAGAATCGCTCCTCCGCGTGACGTAGCGCTCCATATCCCGTTGCCCGGGATTCATGAAGCGGCACGAAATAAAGGGCCGTACGTGCCCGCTCCATACCTAAGCTCCAAGACGTTTGGACCTTTTGCCATCGTTCAGAAGAGTCACGGATTCATACCGAACTTCTTCCGCGCTCAGACGTTGCGGCCCGACTTGCTTGAAGCGGAGCTGGAAGCAGTAGACAGGATTCTGCTACCTGAAGATGTCCTGACACGAGTGCAAAAGGAATGCATTCTGCTGGCCGTATCAGCAGCGAACCTCAACTCTTATTGCGTCGCGATGCATTGCAACCTTTTGCGCGGCTTGGGTATGCCCTCGGAAGAAGGCGACCAGATTGCCGTGGACCATCATGAGTCCAACTTGTCGGAATCCGATAGAGCACTACTGGACTTCGCCGTCAAATTGGGAACGCGTGTTTCAGAGTTTTCCCGCAAAGATGTTGTGAAGCTTCAAACACTTGGTTTCACCGAGGAACAGATCTTGGAATGCGAGGTGGTCACTGCTCTCAATAATTTCGCAAATACCCTTCAAATGGGGCTAGGAATTGAGCCCGATTTTGAGCCACCTCCGGACTTCGAAAATAAAGTGCATCTTTCCGGTGGTGCCCACACTCCTATTCAGGCCGGGGGCGTAGTGCATCTCGTCGACACACTACAGGACACGGAAGCTGGATTGGTTGCCCAGGCGCAGAGTGGGAAGCTGGAGGCTTTCGAAGAGTTGGCTCGTCACCACGGCCAGTTGATTTATCGCACTCTGACAGCAATCCTTGGCAACCCAGCCGATGCGCAGGATGCCATGCAGGATACTCTCTTGAGTGTGTTCAAGCACATCGAGCGATTCCAAGGTCGCTCGAAGTTTTCGACTTGGCTGGTGAGTATCGCCAGGAATACGGCGTTTCAACGATTACGACGCGGAAAACATTTTGAGAGCTTAGATGAAGCTGTGTGCAACGAAGAGCGGGACTTTCGCCCTCGTCAGGTCAGGGCGTGGCAGGACAACCCGGAGGAGCTCTATTCTAAATCGGAAATGAGGCAGCTCGTTGAAAGGGGGATATTGGCGCTTCCCCCAAACTACCGCGTCGTGGTGATGCTCCGAGATATCCAACAGCTTTCGACAGATGAGGTTGCCCGGCAGTTGGGACTAAGCGTCCCTGCAGTAAAGACGCGGCTGTTAAGGGGCCGACTAATGCTGCGAGAGTGGCTCTCGCCGCACTTCGCGAATAGAGTCAAGGGGATAGCTCAATGATCACGTGCGAGGAATTCTTCGTTGAATTTGGAGACTACCTTGAAAATCAGGTGTCGCCAGAGGTCCGTAAAGAGCTTGAGTTGCACCTGTCCCAGTGCCGCGCTTGCCGCGTATTGTACGATTCTAGCCGCAAGACTGTAAAAATCGTGACAGAAAGTAGTTCATTCGAGTTGCCTGAGAGCGTCTCCGGCCCAATCATAGATCGCGTCATGGCGAAGTTGCGAACAGGCCAAAGCTAGTAAGGTCGAAATCCACTATTATTAACCGCAATCTATTCCCACCTCCACTGCTGTAAGTTTGTCGAAATTCGGTGTTCAGAGCCTCAACTGGTGAGTGTCGAACATCCCCTTCGAGTCCTTCATAAATTCCCACTCGACCCTAGTGGCTGAACAGCGATCCATGCCTACGACAACGCACGGCTTTGGGCGTTGCCTAGCTATGGCGATTTTTTTGTTCATCCATGCAACTTTCGCTCGGCAACTGACTCTTATCGCCCGTGAGAGTCGAGCGCCCGTGGGTGCTCGTCGAAACCTTGTGCTGGAACGATTCGAACGAAGAATCGTTCTGCCCAGGCTGAAATAATCAAGAGGAGAATTAAATGATTGAATCAAAGCAGAGGAAAGAAAAATCGGTACTTGGCAGTTCTCGTACAAAAGCCTTCCGCTTAATCCGGACAGGCTCCGCGCTTCTCTTATTCGCGGGCTCTGCCACGCCCTTTTATGGCCAGTCTCCCGAGGCGCTCAAGACTGCGGACAAGAAATCCCAACTGCCTCCGCAGGAGCAGAGCGTGCAGCGTGATCAAGCTTACGTGCGCCAACTTCTGCAGAGAGGGACCGCGGACGCAAAGATCGAAAGTGTTCTCCAACTATCGAGCCGGTTCGCCAGCTTCAACCCCTCAGGCGATTTTCATGCGTATTCACTCAACCTCATTGCCAAAGAGAAGGCAGCTCTGAAGAAGCAAAAACAAACTCAGCAAGCCGGCGCGGCCTCGCAAGCGCCGGTTGCCGCGGTCGTCTCTGACATTTCTTCTGTTCCAGCCAGCGCGATAGCCCTTGCCCCGTCGAATCCCGTGGGAATCAGCAGCGTGAAGAGTTCCCAAGAGAGCAGCCGGGACAATTCCACTGAGGCTGTCACAACCAGCGCTCCCGAGAACAATCAGGCGGCAGTCTCGAACTCCTCCCCAGCAGCCTTTGGAGGCGGTCTATTTCTTCCCGCCGCCTCAACTCCATCGACTGGCGGCGGGGCCGCTCAGAACACTTCGGTGGGTGCAAGTTCGAGCTCCAAGGGCGCGGCAGGTTCCGGCGGCTCCTCCGATCACCACTCAGGTTCTGGCGGTTCTTCGGACGGCGGATCCAACAATTCAAACACATTCAACTCTGACCAAGGCCCTGGCCCGGGACCGATCGGTCCGGGACCTGGGTGCAACTTGTTCCCAGCGCCGCCCTCCGTGGGTGCAGCGGTTCCGCTGTCTTACTTCGGGCCGTCGCCCTCAGAGACAAATCCGAGCTTGGTCGGGCCCGTTCAACTGCTGAAATCCGGCACTGTTGATGCGGCGCGCGGGACCATTACCTTGCCCCTTTATTTGGGCCACATGAAGGGCAATAAGAAGAACGTCTGGTACATCCTCACCGATGTGGACGATCCGAACGTGGCCGCTGAGTTGGGTCTGAACTTTTCCGCGAAACTCACCTTCGCATCCAACGCGGCAAGAACTGCAAACCTCGCCGCGGATGGGACTCTCGTGTTTGATAAAGGCACGGTTGATTTCTCACCAATCCGCAGCATCGTCCCCGGGCCTGCAGGAGCCGAGTTCCCTCCGGTCTCTGCCCAACCCGGCGCGGTGGGTGATGCAGACTACAGCCCCTTCGTTCAGGTCGTAAATGCTGGCGGGGTGATTTACAACGCTTCCATCGTGGCCTTCAACGTAGACGCCAGCCAAATCAACTTCCCCGATGGCAACGTGGACTATACCAAGGTGCATGACGAAGTCGTGGCCATCGATCCGATCAACCAGACAGTGACCATAAATCTCATCAACGGGTTCAGCTTCGGGCGGCCCGTTTGGTACATCTCAATGGACACGAGCATTCCTCTGGGTGCGGCCATCGAGCACAACACCTTCGCTCCTTTGATGGCGCAGCTCCATCTGGGCGGCGATGACAGCTTCTCCAGCCCTATCGAGCGCATCTTCATTAGCACGAATGGCGCCGAATCTTGCAACAATCCTCAACGCCAAGGTTTGTCAGCGGATCTGGCGGATGGTCACCGCCCGAACAATGTCCTCGGAGGAATCCCAACGATCGCATTGGATTACAGCCCGGCTTGGGACGCCCAGTTATTTGAATGGACCAAGGACGCAATCGACAACGGCTTCCGTGGTCAAGTGCGCGAGGAGTTCCAGATTCTCACTTTCGTGCAAGACGGCCTGATCACCGGCCCGGGTGGAGCGCCATTTGGCAGTTCCGGCTTCTCCATCAACTGCCCAATTGCTCAGCGTCTCGACTGACCAGACGCTTCATCGTAATCCCAACTTACTTTCGGCTCCGACACCTTGTCGGAGCCGGAAGCTTCAGTCCCGCATGCGAAGCCGCTGCATGATTCAGTGGGGTTTCCCCACAAATTGTCTTATCTGGACCATCCGAGAAATGGAGGAAAGAAAAAGCAATGGATACGGTGGATCAATCCTTACCGAAACGGATGGTGGAGTCAGCCATTTCGGGGCTGCGGCCGCGAACTCGCAACGTTGTGGAGCTCATCCACTTACAAGAACACTCCATCACAGAAACTCCACAAATTCAGGGGATTTCGACGGGGGCAGTAAGGTCGCGGATGTTTCACGCGAAAATCGCATTGCATCGAATGCCCTTGCTGCAGAGTGTCGGCAGTTCCAATTGTTCCAGGCAAGCTGAGTAAAGAGGCAACTCAAAGGCAGCAACGATGAAGACCGCAATTTCTCCGTCTAGGCAACCTAAAACGGAGCCTAGTGCAAACCCGATTGACTTCCTCGATGAGGATCTGGTTTTGGTGCCAGCTTCTGGCATTCCGGAAGAATTTCGTAAGCTATCTCGTTTCTTGCCTGTGATCGTGCTTGTTCCGAAATCGGCTCTTCATGACAAGACCACCAAGAACAAGCCGGGAGCCCGTAAGTCCATCACTGGACTCATCGATACCAGCGATGTCTGCTTACCGCTGGATGCAGCGAAAGCCTGGTTGAGAAATCCCAACGCCACAGACACGTTTGAGTTTGGGGGAGTGACAGGATGTTTTTCAACGATGGAAATTCGTCGCAATGGTCAGCCCGTTATTCTCACATGTAAGGAATTCAAAACTCTTGCGTATCTGATCAAAAACCCGCGGAGGGTGATCTCACGGGACGAACTACTCAGCGAAGTGTGGGGATACGAGAACTATCCTTCTACAAGGACTGTCGATAACCACATTTTGAAGTTGCGCAAAAAACTGGAAACAGAGCCTGCCCGTCCCAGGCACTTTCATACGGTCCACAGCTCTGGTTACAAGTTCCAACCGTAGGACCAGTATCCGACGGTCTCGAGAGGCGAGCGTGTCACCCATTAACATCGCAAAGGCCTGCTCGAGTCTTCTATAAGTGAGGAAACAATGCCTGAAGTACAGCAGTGCACAAAGTGCGGCCGGATTATCGAGAGTGGAGAAGTGTTCGTCAGGTTCAAAAATCCCAATCCCAATCAGCCGCCTCTTTTCTTTCACCATCGCGGCGGAGGAAATTGTTATTGGGAGTACCTTCGCGACCAAGTTCTCAAAGTTCAGACCCACCGCCGTCAACACATTCAATTCGCCGCTTGATATAGAGATTAAGAATTCTGGATCTGCCAGCTCATCCCGGGGCGATTGTTTCCTGTCCCTGGCGAATTGCTATTTCGCTCATCATTCCTGAGGATTTCCCGTCCTGCGAAACGCAATCTGGTCGTTCTTTTCATCCACTTCAACGCCCTCGTCCGGTTGCTTCCCGCGAGGCGAGCGTCTGGTAGATCACTAGACGCTCATGCTCGAAGTCAATTTATTTAAGTTGTTCCGTATGAAATAGATAACGCACCCAGCGATTTCTCACAAGTGCTCAGACGGATCTTCCTCCCTAGTCTTTGAATAAGTTGCGTTCAGTGTTCAGGTTAAGTCTTTTTCGTTCCTCTTGTGTAGTCATGTAATGTTAATATTTGTCTTGACATGAGAAAGTAGATGTTGTATTGAGTCGACATGTACATCGCCACCATCCCCAATCGCAAGTCTCCCCCGGCCATACTCCTTCGGCAGGCCTACCGCGAAGACGGCAAAGTCAAGAATCGTACGCTGGCCAATCTCTCCGACTGGAATCCGGCGCGCATCGAAGCCCTCCGTCGCGCCCTCCGCGGGGAGTTTGATCATGCCGCGCTCGCCGAACCCACCCTCGGTCCTATCTTTGGCGTGCTGTATACGTTGAAACAAATCGCCGATGCCCTGGGCCTCAGCGCCGCTCTGGGCAACGGCGTTTTCGGCAAGCTGGCTTTGTTCCTGGTCTTGGCTCGTCTGGCGCATCAAGGTTCTCGTTTATCGGCCGTGCGCTGGGCGCAAGATCATGCCGTCAGCGAAGTGTTAGGCCTAGACGCGTTCGATGAAGACGATCTCTACGCCGCACTCGACGATCTTTGTGCACGCCAGGAAAAGATCGAACGGGCCCTCTATCAGCAGTATCAACGCCGCTGCGGGACGCAACCACCGCGCTTGTTTCTCTACGACGTCACCAGCAGCTATCTGGAGGGTGAGTGCAACGAACTCGGCGCATTCGGCTATAACCGCGATGGCAAAAAGGGCAAGCTGCAGATTGTCATCGGCCTGCTGACCGACGCCGCCGGCGAACCGTTGGCCGTTCGAGTATTTGAAGGCAACCGTTCCGATCCCACGACGGTGGCTGAGCAGATCAAGATTGTCAAAGAGCAGTTTCAGGTAGAAGAACTGGTCTTTGTCGGCGATCGCGGCATGGTCAAGAGCAAGGGGAAACAAGCGCTGGAACAGGCGAAACTACGCTACATCACCGCGCTGACCGATCCCCAGATCCGCGGGCTGCTAAAAAGAAAGATTTTGCAGTTGGAGTTATTCAGCGAACAGCTTTGCGAGGTCGAGGATCATGGCGTGCGCTATGTGCTGCGCAAGAATGAAACGGAAGCGGCGCGGGAGCGCCATCGCTTGGAGGATAAACTGGCGAAGCTGAAAGAAAAGATCGCGGCACGCAACGAGGAGACGAAGAAAAAACAGCGTTGCCAACCGGAAGCCGGAAAACGAAAGCTGGAGGCCTGGGCAGCCCAGCACAAGCTGAACGGCTTGGTGGAACTGAAGCTCGAGAGCCGCATGCTGGTGCTTGAGCGCCAGGAAGCGGCGATCGCCACGTCTCTGGAATTAGCGGGCTGCTACGTGGTGGCTACCGATGTGTTACCCCAGAGCATGAGCACGCAAGAGGTGCACGACAGCTACATCAGTTTGCAGAAGGTGGAGCGAGATTTTCGCGCCATGAAGACCGGGCTATTGGAAGTACGGCCGTTGTTCGTGCGCAAGGAGAGTCGCACGCGCGGCCACGTGTTCTGCTGCATGTTGGCATTAAAACTGAGTCGTGAAATGGAACGGCGGCTGCAAAAACATTTCGGAACCACGGACAGCAACCCCTACGCCATCACGTTACGGGATGCGCTGGCCTCGCTCAGCAGTCTGTGTCTGATGCACTACAAGGTCGATGAAAAAACGACGGTGACAAAACTGCCGAAGCCGAGAGTCAATCAGGCAAAAATCCTAACGGCACTGGGTGTGACCCTGCCGTCGAAGATGTAGACAGACGCTTGCGCTGCGCAAACGACAACAACCGCAATCAAATCAACTTCCTAGCCGCAAATCTCTGCTCAGACTCAAAAAGAAGATCCGTCAGAATGAGCCAAAACTCGAGGTTGAAATCGAAGAAGAATTTACCGTAAACTGTTGACAGTGAAGTGTTTCGCTGCGCGCCCGTAGCTCAGTTGGATAGAGCGTCTGGCTACGAACCAGCGACTCTCAAAAACTAAGTCGTTTCCTTTGCGTCATTTAAGCGTGATATTGGCGCATCCGGTGCCGTTTCAATCATCCCAACCATCGTGCCAACTCCGTACCAGAGATAGTCGGCGCCCTATTCGGTTACGACATGGCTTACGTCGTCGCCGCAAATCATGACAGGTGCGATGGGCATACCTGTCTTCTTACCAACCTCGACAGCGTCCAGAGTCACGACAAAGGCTGGTTGTCCCTGCCGAAAATGCTACCCGTCGCGAATGCCCTTAAAATCAGCGACCAACCCGCTCTAAGCTGGCGACAGGATGTAACATGTTACATGCCCTGTGGCTAAGAGAAATAACGATTTGGGAACCCTGGGAGGTCCTGACAGTTTGGGAGCCTCGGTGAACGAGCGGGGACACGTGGCAGGATGGGCCCTTGTGGACTCGACGGTCAATTCCGTCACGGGCCAGCCGACCCAGCATCCCTTCCTCTGGGTGAGCGGCAGAATGATCGACCTAGGCACACTCGGAGGTACTCTTGCTGTTGTGGGTTCGCTGCAAGACGGGGGCGCGGGAGGGGGCCTGAATAACCGAGAACAGATAATCGGCACATCCAGTCTTGCGGGTGATTCGAAAATCCATCCTTTTCTCTGGGAGGACGGTGTGCTCACGGATCTGGGCACGTTCGGAGGCGACAACGGCGAGGCTTTCTGGATCAACGATGGAGGCGAGATTGTCGGCAGGGCAGATCTGCCAGGCTCGCAGGTCCATCACGCATTTCTGTGGAAGCACGGCAGAATGATAGATCTGGGTATTCCACCCGGCCAGACGTGCAGCACTGCCCTTGATATCAATTCGCGGGGACAGGTCATTATCGATACGGGCATTTGCGGTGCCGGAGGTGGGCCCGGCTCGCTTTGGGAGGCCGGAAAATTATACGACCTGAATACTTTGATTCCTGCCAACTCCGGTCTGGTCGTGGGCGACGTGAACTTTATCAACGATCGTGGGGAAATCGCCGCCACCGGGCTGCTCCCAAACGGCGATGAACATGCCATCCTGCTCCTACCTTGTGACCAGGATCATCCCGGAATAACGGGCTGCGACTACGACACTACTTACGCCACCACAGCTT
>Ga0207132_1089_pt1 | contig 20096 bp, 18 predicted proteins | sample Alteio_BWMinHeat_14_FD_153554 | JGI IMG/M metagenome (GOLD analysis project Ga0207132, IMG submission 153554) | Enriched cells from forest soil in Barre Woods Harvard Forest LTER site, Petersham, Massachusetts, United States -... | ecosystem: Environmental > Terrestrial > Soil > Temperate forest >...
GTCTCGCACCTTGCGAGAACATGGGGTTGGCGGCTTACTCTGGGTGAGGACCAGCATAAGATCTCCTTTACGCGTTTGGTGGGGCTTAGACTGGGAGCGGAAGCCGCCGGACAACTTGGGATCCTGGGGCAGACGCTTGGAGATTCTGTCCGAGTGTCACGCATGAGTGCAGAAATACCCGTTGCCAGTGGTCTCGCCTCGGTGACTCTCGATCGCGGCCTCTATGTCGTAACGGGGATTGTGACCACTGTCGCGGGGATTTTGGCGGCTTTGCCCCTTGTGGCGCTTTCCCATGCTCTGCGCTTGTACGCGAGCCTGTTCGCCTTTTCATTGATCGCCTTTCTGCTGCTGGCGTTGTCGGCGGTACGTAAGCGTTGGCCGGTGCTTTCCTGGAGCGCCCGCATCATAAGCCGTGTTCCCTCCTTCAGGAATTGGATGGAAAAGAGATACTTGCTAGTCCAGTCCGTCGAGAGTGCACTGTTCGATTTCCATCACAAGACCCCCGGAGCGTTTTGGGCGAGTTTTTCTCTAAATCTGGTCGCTCAGTGCCTGGCTGTATCGGAGGTGTGTCTAATCCTCTGGCTGATGGGCGTGAAGATGGGTTTCTTCAGTGCCCTGGTCATCGAAGCATTGACCAAGCTTGTGAACGTCCTGGGCAACTTCAATCCAGGCAACATGGGGACCTACGAGGGTGGAACCATGCTGATTGGTAAGATGTTTGGCCTGAGCAGCGCGACCGGATTGGCTTTGGGGCTGTCACGGCGATTGCGGTCCTTTTTCTGGGCCGCTGTTGGCGTCATTTGTTTCGTCTTGCTGACGCGGTCAAGAAAGCACCGCGGATCCAAAATCCTTGCGAGCACAACCGCAACGGTCGCGACAGCTCCCAGAGCGCGAGCGAATTCTTCAAGCAACCGATCACCGAGAAACGAAATCGTGTCCGCCATTTTCCTCGCCGAGGCAGAGATCACGGGCAGCCAATTCAGCGCTTCACTCTCTCGAGTCGGCACGCTACCGATCCTTCTCCGAACGATATTTGCAGCGCAAAAGGCCGGGGCAACACGCATCATGGTGGTGGCCGATCCAACCACCAAGCGGAAAGTACAGCGCGCCTTGTTCTTTACCGGGAGACTTCCCGAATCTGTCGAGTGGCTAGAGGCAGCTGCCGGTACCTCTCTTTCCCAACGAATACTCCTCGTCGCCAATCAGGCGCCCGGCGAACGATTGATCTTGATCGATGGAAACAGAACGTATCATCCGTCACTACTCCGGAAGGCTGCTGCGTGGAACACTGAGAGGTCGGCGTTGGCGCTGGCAAGCGGCGACAAACTTGCCGGAATTTTTGCGCTCCCCGTTGAGATGATTCGTGATTTCGCGGAGCGTTGTCCAACGCAAGCCGGAACGCTCAAGGAACTGCACGCGTCACTCACGGAGATGCACTCAGTAGTTTCCGTGCCAGTCGCGGAAGACCAATGGCAGCGCGTCAATACTCCGGAGGACTGCGAGGCTGCCGAACGAAAACTGGACCGCTGGCTGGTCAAACCTACCGACGGCTTCTACGCGCGGTTGAATCGCCGGGTCTCCATTCCGATCAGCCGGCAGCTCATCAAGCTTCCGATCACAGCAAACATGGTCAGTATTTTCACGCTCTGCGTCGGCATTGCTTCTGCCGCATTCTTCGCTTATGGCGGTTACTGGAGCACCTTGCTCGGCGCGTTTTTATGCCTCTTTGCCAGCATTCTGGACGGGTGCGATGGAGAGGTCGCTCGTTTGAAACTGCTGGAATCCGATTTCGGCTGCTGGCTGGAGACAATCTGCGACTACGCGTTCTACCTGTTTCTTCTTGTGGGCATGACCATAGGACGGTGGCGAAGCTCGGGAACAAGAACGTACCTGGTATATGGCGGCCTGCTCCTTTTTGGTGCTTTGGCAAGCTTCCTCGCCACGGGATGGGAGCGGCGGCGCCTCGCCGCTGGACGTCCGGAGCAGCTGCTGAAAATCTGGCAGGGCCACGCGGAGAGCCGTCCTTCGAATCCTTTCTTGTATTTCGGCCGGCATACGGAGTTCATCGTCCGGCGCTGTTTTTTCCCTTATGCCCTGCTCGTCTTTGCGCTCTTTAACCTAATGAATGTGGCTTTCGTTCTGAGCGTGATTGGGGCAAATCTGGTCTGGCCCATCGCGTTGTACTCCTCTCTCGCTTTTGCCAGGCCGAAGCGTCGGGTGGTGGAAAATCGCGCACCTGCCTCTCAGAATGCGCAACCACGCCGCGGATACGCCCCAGGTTTGCTTTGATCCTCAAGCGATGACGTCATTTGTTTCGCAGTTGGAGAGCTTCACGTGTGCGCGCAAAGAAGGTGTGGCAAGCTGTGAACACGATGCAGGAGATCGAAACAGGCAATTTCGCGCCTCCACGGTTGGTCCTCATTCCACCGGATTCCATTCGTCTTGTGAATTGGAATATCAATCGGGGTTTGCGCCTGCAGGGGGTTATCGAGTTCCTTGCCAGCGCAAAGGCCGACGTTGTTCTTTTGCAGGAGTCCGATCTGAACGCACGGCGGACGCATCACCTGAATATTGCGAAGGAAATTGCGCAGAAACTGCAGATGAACTATGTGTTTGGGCGCGAGTTCCAGGAACTAACCCAGGGCTCCCACGCGTCACCCGCCTATCACGGCCAAGCGACGCTCGCGCGCTGGCCGTTATCGAATTCTCGGATCTTGCGATTTCAGAAGCAATCGAATTTCTGGCGTCCGCGCTGGTTCTTACCAGAGATCGAACCGTTTCAAGAACGAATCGGAGGACGCCTGGCGCTGGTATGCGAAACGGCCATCGCGGGTAAAAGGCTTGTCACTTATAACCTGCACCTGGAGAGTAAGGGCGATCATGCGTTGCGCTGCTCCCAGATTGAGGAGACCCTGGAGGATTCCCGGAGATACGACACAAGCACGCCGATCGTGCTCGCCGGCGACCTTAATCTCGATGTCTCCCGCGAACCTGCTTCCACCGCGATCAGTCAGACGCAGTTTCTGGACGCATTTGCGAATCACCACGTGCCAACAACGCCCGGCTCTTTCCTGGAGCCCGGACGAACCATCGACTGGATCTTTACGCGGGGACCTATTCGCGCTAGCCAACCCCAGGTCGGCCGCTCAGTGTCCTCTTCCGACCATTACCCTCTCTCGATCAGGCTGGATTTCGCGTAGCTCACGGAACTCGTTCGAGACGCCTGGCAAGTTCCGAGATTCACGATCACTCCGAAGCTGACCGGGTCGAGGCTGGCCCCGCGTACTAGCAAGCCGTCAATACCGGGCTGCGGCATAAGGCTCTTCGCATTGTCTGGCTTCACGCTGCCGCCGTATAGGATGCGCACGTTGTTCGCAGCCTCCTTTCCGAAACTGCTTTTGGCTTGACCGCGAATGAGGCGGTGAGCGGCGGCGGCGGTCTCGGGCGTGGCGGTCTCGCCAGTGCCGATCGCCCAGACCGGTTCCTATGCGATTACGATTCTTCGGAACTGCTCGTTTGACAGCGCGGCAATGGCGTGCCGAAACTGCTCCATCAGCGCCTTTCCGGCGTTCTTCTTTTCACGCTCTCCAACGCAGACGATCGGGGTGAGCCCCGCGTCGAGGGCCGCTACGGTTTTCTCCAACACACTCTCGTTGGTTTCGCCAAAATACTTGCGTCGCTCGCTGTGTCCCACGATCACATGCGAACAGCCCAACGCCCTGATCATCGGGCCGGAGACTTCACCGGTAAAGGTACCCTCCGTCGCCCAACAAAGATTTTGGACGCCAACCTGTATCCCAGTTCCGCGCGTAGCCCTGACCGCAGCCTCCAAGTTAACGATGGAGGGGCAGATTACGATCTCGCAATTTTCCGAGCGCTCGACAAGCGTCCGAAAACTCTCGAAGAAAGACGTGGTGCCGGCGGCGTCCTTGTGCATCTTCCAGTTCCCACAGATCACAGGTGTTCGCATAGGAGTGGCCTTTGAAAACTCGACGCGCAACAATCCGATCGGAGATTGAAATGCGGATTGCACTTCATCTCGGAGCACTTCGCTCCATGCTCGTGGATAAGACCTTTCAGACACTCACGACTGGACAAGGCGAGTCCCGAATCAGGGAATAGGTCAGATCCCGCATGCGCCCAAGAGCGCCGGAATGAGTACTTCTTCCAAGCACGAGAACATCAGCGGATGACTTCCGGACCGCATCAAGCAACACCTGTTTGACCGGGCCGAACGCAATGGTCATAGAAGCGTCTGAACCTACGGTGCGCAGGAGATCGACAATGCGCTGCTGCAGAGCGCGTAGCTTTTCTTCGGATGGCTCTTCGACGCTTGAGCCCGCCTCGCCTGTCTGAACTGCATGAACCACCGACAGCTTTGCGCCCGCTGCCGACGCGGCCTCTCTCGCGTAGAGGAGTAACCTTTCCGAATCCGATGACAACTCCACGGCGCAAATCCACGTCCGGTGCTCCAGAGACCGGGGAGCGATTGTTGCGGCGTGCTGCATCGTTAACACAGGACAGTCCGCGTCACTTAGTACCTTCGCAGTCGTCGAACCAAGCAGCATCCGCCGAAAGCGGCCAGCGTGGGTGGGCATCATGATGAGATCGCATTTGCTCTTGGTCGCTGTCTCCGTGATTGCCCTTGCTGCATCGCCGGCCAAGAGAATCCTCGGACTTTCGTTAGCCGGAAACTCGGATTCTAGAAAGACTTCAACTCTGCTCCGTGCAAGATTCCAGTGTTCCTCCGCTATGTCATCGGCTGTTCGCGCATAAAGCTCGAATCCATTGTGACTCGTCAGATCACATACGTGAACGAGGGTCACGTTCGCGCCAAAAATCGACGTAGCTCGCTTCACCCAAGGGGCGACGGCGACACAGGAAGGCGAAAAATCGACTGGGAATAGAATATTCTTAATCATTTCTTGGTAGTCGCCAGCGCTCCGTACTTTCCTGCATCCATCACAATTGACTCTGCAGCGCCTCCAGCTCGGTGCGACACATATCGCTGAACCGTCTCAAGGGATCTTCGGCACTCAGGGCTCGAGACTCAATTTGCTCGGGTGTTAGATTTGGTTTCGGATAGCTGTTCAGAATGTTTCTTGTGACCTCTTCAGCGGTTTCGAGAACCCGGGACGACGAACTGAGTCGAATACGGCTCAGCAGCGCATAGGCAGGTATCAGTTTCTGAGGTTCGCTGCTATTGTGCTGCTGCGCGTCCACCGACAGGCGTGCGCACTCCACAATGAAATCGGAATACAGTGCCTCGCGTCGAACAATTATTTTTGCCAGTAGGTCACGCCGATCCTGGTGCCTCTGCGTGATCCACGTACCCACGACGGAGCCTAATGCTCCGACAAGCGATCCCGAAATAGCGGCCAGGCCGGCGATGAGTCCCGCATTCAATGGCTGCGCTCCCGGCACTCAGACCGTCACTTCAAGGCGTGCGTCGACGGAAATCTCAGTCTTGAAGAGCTTCGACACCGGACAACCAATCTCAGCCGCCTTGACGGCGGCCTCGAATGTCGCTTGGATCGCGCCCGGTACCCGAGCTGTCAGATCAAGATGGCTTTTCGAGATCGCGAAATGCTCGCCGACCTTCTCGAAAGTGATGGTCGCCGTGGCTGCCAGCTTCTCGGGTCTCAAACCTACCTTACCCAATTGCGAGGAGACCGCCATCGCAAAGCATGCCGCATGTGCGGCAGCCAGCAGTTCTTCGGGGTTTGTACCGATGCCATCTTCAAATCGCGTACTGAACGAATACTGCGCGTCCTCCAATACAGTGCTCTCTGTCGATAGCGATCCCTTCCCGGTTTTCACATCGCCTCGCCAAACCGCGCTCGCTTTGCGTTTCATCCCCCAGCCCTTTGCCATCCAGTTATTTTCAGAGGCATTTCAATCACCAAGAGGGAATCTCGGGCCGGACTCGTGTAACCGGCTGAACAAATGATGACTTAGACTTTAGGCAGCGTGGTTTACTTGAAATGCCAGGCGTCTACTGAGGTGCAGGCTCGACGAGAGCGTCAAGGCTTTGACACATAGGGCCTCGACCTACGCCCCAGCAGCCGCGCCGCCCACGATTCGGCGCAGGTTCTCTGGTGCGTAGTACTCGGCTATGGGAACAGTACCTGCGAGTGTTCCGAAAAAGCGATCTGCTTCCGGCTGATTCGACCGCAAGGCTTGATACAGCGCCAGCATTTCCGGAGGTGGCGGCTCGAGACTGGCCAGGCTGCATGTCAGCTCGTACATGGGCCGCCCTGTTCATCGCGCAAGCGCTGGTATCATGAATGTGATCCTGCTCGGTCCTGTCTGGCTGCAGATGGTGCATCTGGTCGTCGCAGACTTGTTCTGGATCTGCCTCGTCCTCGCCTCGGCGGAACTGGCGTTTGAAACCAGGAGCCAGAGCCTCGCCAAGCCCAAGCGAGCGATTGAATCAAAAAGAAGTCCGGCGAGCCACTCGCTTCATTCTCTTTCGACTTTTATTCGCATCAATCGGCTCCCAGATTCCTGATGTCTGGCTGCACTAAGGGGGGCCTTTCTGGCTGTGCCCAACACCATTCCGTCAGTCATTTCGAACAGAATTTACACGTTTCCGAAATACGCACCATTCCCGGCTCGCTATCCTGAACTCGAACGCCGGAATGTTGTTTCCCGGTTTTCTGTGGATTAGCAGTTGCCGGAAGGAATGCGGGATTTACATCGCACCCGGCCATAGGGAGCAAGGAATTGAAGCCAATCAGAGTGGTCATCGTCGGCGGAGGATTTGCCGCTGTACAATTCGCGAAAACTCTTCGCAGCAAGCTGCGCGCTTCCGAGTGCGAGATTTTTCTGTTCAATCGTGAGAACCACATGGTATTTCATCCTCTTCTAGCGGATGTCGCGGGAGCCTCCATCAATGCGGACGCGGCCGCAACACCTTTGCGCCAGATGCTCCCTGGTGTTGGTTGCCGTACCGAACGCGTTCAGAGGATCGATCTTCCCTCCTCAGAAATCGAATTTGACGATGGCACGGGAGTTCTCAGACGCTTGCATTACGACCACGTCGTGATCGCCTGCGGAGCGGAGAGTAACCTGGGCATTATCCCCGGGATGGCCGAGCATGCGTTTCCCTTCAAGGTTATGCGCGACGCCATTGACCTTCGCCAGCACATTGTGCGTCAGATGGAGCAAGCCGAAGCAGCCGGCGATCCTGATCGCCTGCACTGGCATCTCAGCTTCATTGTCGTGGGAGCAGGCTTCAGCGGCGTCGAGGTTGCTGGAGAAATCAACGAACTGGTTCGCAGCAGCACCCGCTTTTACCGCAACTTTAAAAAGCAAGACGTTGTTGTCACGCTGATCCATTCCCAGGACCATATCTTGCCCGAAGTGGCGCCTACGCTGGGTGAGTTCGCCAGAAAGAAGATGGAGCAAGCCGGCATCAGCATCCTGCTGAATACGCGTGCCGTCGCCGCAACCCACGAAGGCATCGAACTGAACAATGGAAAGATGGTGAAGGGAGCCACCGTGGTCTGCACCATCGGAACCTCGATCTCTCCCCTCGTCCAACACCTCGATGTTCCCAAAGAGCGCGGACGCATTCGCACCGCTCCCGAAATGCGAATCGAAGGCCAGACCAACGCTTGGGCAGTAGGCGATTGCGCCTTCATCGTCAACTCCTTCGACAACAAGCCGTCCGCACCAACGGGCCAGTTCGCGGAACGCCAGGGTCGCCAGGCGGCGCTCAACCTCGTTCGAGTCCTGAAAGGCGAGCCCACCAAACCGTTCCGCTTCAAAGCCCTCGGGCAGCTTTGCTCTATTGGCGGTTACCAAGCCGTCGCGGAAATGTTTGGCATGCGCGTCTCGGGTTTTCTCGCCTGGTTCCTGTGGCGCGGAGTATATCTCTTCAAGCTGCCGACGTGGTCTCGCAGAATCAAGGTGGCCCTGGACTGGGCATGGGACTTGCTTTTTCCGCGCGATCTCAGCTTCCTTAATACCGATTCGGCGCAACAGGTCTACCACGCCTACTATCGTCCAGGCGATTTCATCCAGCGACAGGGAGAGTCGGCCCGATTTTTTAGTGTTATCGAAGAAGGCCAAGTAGAGATCCTGAAAGCGGCAGAGCCGAACGCCGAGCCAAAAATCGTCGCTGTGCTTGGCCAGGGTGACTTTTTTGGCGAAGCCGCTTTGCTGGGAAACCGCCCCCATGAAACAAGCATTCGTGCTCGCACCGCCGTTCGCCTGCGTCAAGCCGGCAGCGCCCTTTTTTCGCAAATCGCGGGCACCTTCGCGCCTCTCCGCGACGTGCTGTCCAAGGCTGTCATTCGCCGCTCAGGCGACTTTTGGCACCGCCTCCCCTTGACCAAGTCAATTCTCGAGCGGGAGGCCCTTGCCTCTCTCCTGGATCCGCTTCCAACAGACCTCCTCCGTAAAGACACTAGCCTGGCCGATGCCATTCGCGCTCTGAAGGAGAGCTCTACCGGCGAACTCTTGATCCTCGACGAAACGCAGCGTTTATGGGGAACTTTCGGCCGCAACGACCTCGATCAAATTGTCGCTCGCATCGCCGTCCTTCCGACGGATCAGCACGGTGATGTCACCCGTTCCAAGCTAAGTGAATTTCTCGTGGCGAATCCAGTTTATGCAGCTCTCGACGATTCGACGCTGGTGGCGGTCGCCACCATGCTTGATCATGGCATCTCGTGGTTGCCGGTTGTCCAGAGCAAGGATAATCCCCGGCCCGTCGGTTATCTAAGAAGAGAAAAAATCCTCGACCGAATGATCGAAAGAATCGGGCAGCCGCAAGCGGAGCATGCCCGGGTTGCTAGCTGAACATTCCTATGATCGAACTAGCTCCCTCCATCCTGTCGGCTGACTTCGCGCGCCTCGGCGCGGAAGCCCAAGCCGCCGTCGAAGGGGGAGCAAGCGTCGTCCACGTGGACGTCATGGATGGCCACTTCGTCCCGAATATCACGATCGGGCCTCCGGTCGTAGCCTCTCTTCGCAAAGTCTTGAAAGTTCCGCTCGATTGCCATCTCATGATTGATCGGCCGGACGACCTCATCCCTGCATTTTCCCAAGCCGGCGCTGATTGGATCTCCGTCCACCAGGAAGCCTGCGTCCATCTCGACCGCACCCTTCATTTGATCGCAGCGCACGGATGCAAGCCCGGAGTAGTCATAAACCCGGCCACACCGGTCCACGCCCTCGATGAGGTTCTTTCTCTGGTTCATCATGTCCTGGTTATGAGCGTGAACCCCGGCTTCGGTGGCCAAACCTTTATCCACTCTTCCCTGAAGAAGATTGAGTTGCTGTCGAAAATCCGGGAGTCTCGCCAACTCAGCTTCCGCATTGAAGTTGACGGTGGCATCCATCACGAGACCGTCGCCGACGTAGTGCGTGCCGGTGCCGAGATCCTGGTCGCCGGCAGCGCTATATTCGAGCACGGAGAGCCCCGTGGAAATGCCAGGCAGCTCCTGAAATCCGCTCGCGACGCCGCAAAGCAACCCGTTCAAGGTCTGTCGTCTGCAGTGGCAGGAGGCGTTGCGGGCGATGGAGGGAACTCGTTAACTTTGCCCTGATCGCCGTTCGTCTTCCGCGGTGAATCGCTTACCTGCTCCGCCAATGGTGTGTCCTCCCTCTCTGGCCATATCAGCGTCAATATTAGCGCCACGCCAATTCCTATGGACACCTCGGCGAACCGATGAAAGGCGGTCTCCCAGGCTGGACCCGCCCGCGGGATCAACAGCACAATGGCCAGCGTAATGCCCCCAAACCTGTATGCACTTCGATCCGCCAGGGCAAGAGGGCAAATCAGTCCCAGGAAGAACACGCTAGCGCCAAACACCAGAACATGCCGCTCGAAGTGACTCGCGACAATCGCGCCAAGTACCGCTCCAAGCCCAGTTCCGACGAAACGCTGCCAGGACACCTTCAACGCTGCCCCCAGCGACGATTGTGTAATCACAATGGTTGTGATTGGTGCCCAGTACGCCTCGGGCAGCCGGAACAGGCGTGCGACCAGCACCGAAGCAACCGCTGCCACGGCCGTCCGAGCGGAATGCACCAATATTATCCAGCCTCCCCACTCCGCCGGTCCCTGCCTCTCCCCTGCCATCTTCGTTCCTCCACCGTCCCCGCAGTCGCCCCACACTGCCGCCGTTACGCTTGGGGAGTAGCATGCCTTGTTCCAACAGCGTCGGCCTTTTGCCGGCGTTTTTGCTTTCTTGGAGGCCCCAACTCAGCCTAAACTTCTTGATCCCACAACTCGCAAGGCGGCGTCTCCGGTCACACAAGTAAGTTATTTGGAATCAACAGATATAAAAACTGGGAGGGGGGTCCTTTTGTGCAGTATCCATCATCTTCTGTCGATGACCCTGTCGCCTTTGGGGCGCGCTCTAGGCTCTTGTGTACCGCTGGCTGTTAGGCTTCGACCCAATCAGCGCATAGTACAAAATGTATAGATAACAAATCACGGGCAGGACGAATGCGTGGTGCAGGCCAGCATAGTCCGCGATGAAACCTTGAATTACGGGAAGTATGGCACCACCCACGATGGCCATATTCATGACGCCCGATCCGTTTCCTGTCAGAGGCCCCAGTTCTGCCACACCCAGGCTAAAGATGGTTGGGAACATGATCGAGTTAAATAAACCAACGGCGAGAATGGTCCACATGGCGGTATGCCCACCCAATATCATCGAAGCTGTGATGAGCGCGGTTGCGCAGATTGCGCATAGTGCCAGCAGGTATTCAGCCTTGATCCGCCGCAGAAGAGGTGCGCCAAGAAACCGCCCGATCATCGAACCAGCCCAGTAGAACGAAACAAAGCCTGCGGCGGTCTTGGCGGAGAAGCCTGCGATCTCCGGCAAGCCGAAATAATTCACCAGAAAGCTTCCGATCGAAACTTCTGCGCCCACATACGCAAAAATTCCAAGGGCGCCCAAGATGAGATTGCGATGCTTCCAGATCGAATCTGTGACCTTCTCTCCGGGACGGTCCGCCGCAGTCTCAATCTTGGGAAGCTTGAACGTGCCGAGCAAAATCGCCAACAGCACTAGGGCGACGCTGATAACCGTGTATGGCATCTTGACCGAGGCGGCCTCCTGCACGCGGTACGCATGCAGCGCTTGTGGCGCAAGCTGCCTTAACTGTTCGACCGCTAAGGGCGCGGCGCTCAGGATCAGCAGACCCCCTATTTTCGGGGCGATCGTTGTGCCCAGCGAGTTGAAGGCTTGCGTCAGATCCAGGCGGCTCGATGCCGTTTCAGGTTTCCCCAACAAGTCCACGTAGGGATTCGCCGACACCTGCAGACCGGTAATTCCCGCTGCGAGAATGAGCAACGCGGTCAGAAACAGCGGATACGAAACTACAGATGCCGCCGGCACGAACAATAACGCGCCGACAGCCATAGTTAGCAGGCCCGCCACCATGGTCCTCTGGTAGCCAATCCTATTCACGATCTTCGACCAAGGGACGGAAAACAAAAAGTAGGCTGAAAAGAACGCAAACTGCACCAGCATGACTTGCGCGAAGTTCAGATCGAAAATTGCTTTCAGATGCGGCACCAGAATATCGTTCAGGCACGTCAGAAACCCCCACATGAAGAACAACGTGGTGACGACGGCCAGCGGACGTCCGTAATTTTGTGCTGCCGAAACAGCCGCAATGCTCTGTGCCGACCCAGGACTGCCGCTAATTTCTCGCGTCGCCATCTTCATCACCTCGAAATTCAAAACGATTGACTGTGCTGTTGCCTTCTCGGCCGTTATGCCGATGCTCTTGCCAAACGCTGGCTTTCCTGAAAGCTTGTCGCTACCACCAGGTCTCCGTCTGCACTCCGTACGTGAGCCCGCTCGTTCGGTCCTCGAACGGGATTCCGCCAACCAGGCCACGGAAACCGTTGGACCAATTCGCGTAGGTCACAAACAATCGCAGGACGGGGCGGCTGAAAAATTTGCGGCCGGCTCCGATTTGCGGCGCGACGGTGAATTTGCGCAGCCAGCCGTCGAACTGAGTGTTGCCGTTTGCCGTAGTAACGAAGCCTTCCGTATGGTCAAACCCGGCCTCGAACGCCAGCGAAAGGTACTTGTTAAGGAAAATCTCCGGCCTAGCTCCAAACGATGCCCAGTCGTTAAAACCATGCCCGGGCTGCCCGTCTCGCTTCCGCTCGAAGAGGAAGATCGGCATCACGGCAAATCGATCATTGGCCTGAAGGAGCAGGTGCTCGGCAATCAGTAGTCTCTCGGAGTGCGTCAGGTAGGGATTCGGATTATCGAGCGACGTGCTGAAATTGCTCGCTGCACCCTTCCCGTATTGGATCGAAAACGCGTGGTAGCCGCCGTGCCACTCCAACCGCTGATGGCGCAAACCGAAAGCATACCCATTGACTGTGGGAAAAGCCGTCCCTGCGGGAAGTGTGCTGCCATTTTGCGCGGTGCCGCCCTTCGCGGTTGCAAAATCGAACCACGCGGCCCATAAGCCCGCCGGCCCCCTCAGATCATAAAGGCGCACGTCAATGTTGCTTTTCGCGTAGTTTCCATTCTGCGTAACGATATCGGGCCTCGCGCCTGCCAGAAAGGCCACAGCCAGCTTGCCGATTCCTACATTGACGTCCTCAGCGCCCGCTCCGTAGCCGCTCATATCCAGCGGATAGAAGTCATCAATCTCGATGTGCTGGCGGCGGTAATATCGTTCACCCGCCCAGAACTTCGCATCCGGTTGGCTCTCGAAGATGTGGCCCGCCCGCACAAAGGCTTCTCGCAGCCGGAATTGGTCGTTGCCAATCCCGTTGGGAAAATTTGCGTAGCTGGCGGAATTCGAGGTGTTCGCCTCGATCATTACTTCCGTCTTAATCCAGGCCTTGTCGGTGTTTTGCTCAGGATTCAGCCAGTTGTTGACAAAAATGAATTCCCCGTAGGTTTCTGCTTCGTTGCCCAATCGATATTTCGCATCCGCTCCCGGAGCTTGGAAAGCCACTTGCTGTCCGCCGTCGCTATTAAGACCGTAACCCGACCGGAAATATCCGTGAAACTCAAAGCTCTGCACCTGTTGCTGCAAGTTGACGATCTTTTCGTCTGCCTCTCTCAGGAGGTCGTACGTCGGTTCCGAAGGCAGCTGCCCTTGAAACTTTGCGCCGACTTCGTTCGACTGCCCGAGCGCGGCGTTCTTCACTGCTTGCTGCGCCGCAAGTTCAACCGCCGAGACCGTCCCCTCCCTTGTTTTTTCGCTGACCTCTTTCTGTTTTTCGCTGTCTTCTTTCTCTCTTTCGATTTGCTGTTCCAGTGCAGCGATGCGTTGCTGGAGGTCGCGAGTCGTCGCGTCATACTGCTGCTTCAGTTGCTCGAGTTGCTTCCGCAGATCATCCGTCGGCTGGGCGACCGGCTGCTGGGCAGCGCACGGCATAGCTCCGGTCGCGACCAGTACGAGCATCCACGTAACGCATCTCAGACCGGATTTTTTGCGCATTTTCCTTTTTGTTCCAGTGGTGTGCGCTGCCGCGGCGCGTCTGGATTTCTTTTCGGCCGTGGCAGGTTTTCTGGCACGCTGACTTCAAACGCTGGCAGCACGCGCGTTTAAGATGAACTCCTCGATGGCGTTCGCAAATCCTTCCTGCTCGTTTGTGGAAGTGACGTAAGTAGCCGATGCCTGAACTTCGGAGCTCGCGTTTCCCATCGCAATGCTCACGCCGCTCTTCTCGAACATCAGAACGTCATTGGGCATGTCTCCGATGGTCGCGACCTGATCCACTGGAATGTTCAGCAGTTTCGACATCGCTAGCACGACCCCGCCCTTGTTGGCCTGGGGATGGGTCACATCAAGGTAGTAGGGCTGCGAACGCGCCGCGGAAATATGCGTCCCGCCGGCTTGCTGAACATCTTTCTCGCATTTCGCAACGCGATCGTAGTCGTCGCTGACGCCGACAATCTTCGCTACGCGGCCAAGCAGTCCCGCAAACGTCTTGACCACCGTTGGAGGGAACTTCACGGTCCACTGCTCGCGTGCGACGTGAGCTGCGTTTGGGTCGCGCACAAACCATCCGGTGTCCGTGTATACCCAGACATCGAGTCCATGGCTCTCGATGGCCTCGATTACCTTTTCCGGCACCTCCGCCGGCAGAAACCTCTGGTCAACAACCGTCGTAAGATCGGGCTGAATCAGCACGCCGCCATTGAATGCCGCCAACGGTTGAGTCAGTTTTAGCGGACCGATTAGCATGGCCATGCCGCGGGGAGGCCGTCCACTCGTAACGCTGAATTGGATTCCCGCTTCATGCAGCCGCAAAACCGCCTCGGCAGCTCGCTTCGTCAGCACCTTCTCCTGCGTGACGAGCGTTCCATCAACGTCCGCAATCACCATGCGGATGGGCTTTGCTGAATTTCCATTTCTCGATGCCATCTTGACCCTCTCTCCTGATTTCCATCCTGACCAGGAACAGCTACTGCTCCTGGTAGTTCCACAGCAGGCCGCCGTCCACAAAGAACGTCGTTCCTGTGACGTAGTCGGATTCGTCCGATGCCAGGAAACTAGCCAGCCCGGCAACGTCTTCCGGTTTTCCAAGCCTTCCAAGCGGAATATTTCCAAGCAGCTCTTTGAGCTTGACCGGATCATTCAAAAGTTTGGTATTGATGGGTGTTTCGATCGCACCAGGCGCAATCGAGTTGATGGTGATCTTGCTGGGAGCAAGTTCAATCGCCAGGTTTCGCGTCAGCATCTTGATTCCCCCTTTGCTCGCGCAATAGGAAGCAAAATGCGGGAACGGCAATTCTTCGTGCACCGAACTGATGTTGATGATTTTCCCGGGGCGCCCTGCCTGCCGGAGATGGCGGACCACCGCTTGCGTGATGAAAAACATTCCCTTCAGGTTGACGTTCAAGACGGCATCGAAGTCTTCTTCCGTCACGTCCCAGAAGTCAGCTCGTTTCTCCAAACCTGCGTTGTTGACAAGGATATCGACGTTTCCAAGAGCCGCGACGGCCGCTTCGATGAATCGCTGTCCGTCAGAGACCTTTCCGACATCGGCTTGAAACGCAGCAGCTCGCCGCTTCGCAGCTGTAATTCGGCCCACTACTTCGTCCGCCCCCTCCTTGTTCTTGCGATAGCAGATGGCAACGTCAGCGCCTTCTTGCGCCAAACGTTCCGCAATCGCCCGTCCAATCCCCTGGTCGCCGCCTGTTACAGCAGCTACTTTGCCTGTCAGCCGATTTGACAACACTCCTCCTCGCGGTTCTGTGTCTTTCGAAAAGAACCCAGTTCGTTCTCGTTGTAACCTCTTGAATCCTCAGGCCACGGTGACTTCGGGACTCAAATAGACGTCCTGAATTGTGTTCAGCAATTGAATCCCTTCTGCAAGAGGCCGTTGAAAGGCTTTGCGGCCCGAGATCAGCCCAGTTCCTCCTGCCCTCTTGTTGATCACCGCCGTAGCTACTGCCTCCTCGAAATCATTCGGGCCGGACGCTCCTCCGCTATTGATTAGCCCTGCTCGTCCCATGAAACAATTCGCCACCTGGTAGCGGCACAGGTCAATCGGGTGATCGCTCGCAAGTTCCGAGTAGATGCGCTTGTCGAACTTGCCGTAGCTCGAATCGCCCATGTTGAGAGCCTGGTAGCCGCCGTTGTTCTCCGGAAGCTTTTGCTTGATGATGTCAGCCTCGATGGTCACTCCCAGATGATTGGCCTGTCCGGTCAAATCCGCAGAGAGGTGGTAGTCCTTGTCTTTCTTAAATGCGTTGTTGCGCATGTAGCACCACAGAATCGTGCCCATCCCTAGTTCGTGCGCGTGTGCGAAAGCCCGGCTCACCTCCACGATCTGCCGGTCACTCTGCTCCGAACCGAAGTAGATCGTCGCCCCTACGGCCGCCGCGCCCATGTCGTACGCTAGCTTCACCGTCGAGAAAAACACCTGATCGAACTTGTTTGGGTAGGTCAGCAATTCGTTGTGATTCAACTTCATGATGAAAGGGATTTTGTGCGCGTACTTGCGCGCCACCGCACCCAGGACGCCACACGTCGAAGCCACTGCGTTGCATCCACCTTCGACAGCCAGCTTTACGATGTTTTCCGCGTCGAAGTAATCAGGGTTTTTCGCGAAGCTGGCGCCGGCGGAATGCTCGATGCCCTGGTCGACGGGAAATATCGAGAGATACCCGGTCTTTCCGAGGCGGCCATGATCGTAAATCCTCTGCAAATTGGACAGAGCGCGAATGTTTCTATCGGACCCAGCCCAAACGCGATCTATGAAATCGGGGCCGGGAAGATGGAGGCGCTCCTTGGCAATCTTTGGTGAGTGGAATCCCAGCAGGGATTCCGCTTTCGCTCCAAGAAAAGATTGAATTGTCGTACGCGGACTTGTAGCCATCGTTTTCTCCTAGAATGCTCTCTTCGCTTGCGGAGCAAGCATGGCGGCTGCCGAGGGATCCACGAGCCACAGAACTCTTCCCTCTTTTGGCTTGATGATCTGCGCAGGGAGTTGGTCCGGTTCGCACGGCCCCTCGAGCACGGCCTTTAGTGCAGGCGCCTTTTCCGCGCCGTGCACCATGAAAAGTACGCGGGCGGCATTGTTCAAGACCGGAGGTGTCAGCGTGATGCGATCCGTATAGAGTTTACCCACCCAATTGCTTGCAGCCAGCCGACGTTCTTCCTTCAAGGCCTTTGTGCCCGGAAATAAAGAAGCCGTATGCCCTTCCGGCCCCATCCCGAGCAGCACCAAGTCGAAGCGAGGCAGCTGCCCTTCATCCAGCCTGAAACTCGCCCGCAAATCCTCCTCGTACTCCTGGGCGGCTTGCGCGGCATTTCGTTTTTCACCCTTGATGCGATGCACTTGCTTTGCATCCACTGGGGCTTTGGCGAGCATCGCTTCTGTGGCCATCCGAAAGTTGCTTTCCGTGTCATCCGGGGGTACATGCCGTTCGTCCCCGAAAAAGAACTGTGTCTTGCCCCAAGGCACCATTGCCTGCAGGACGGGGTTGTTTATGAGCAACCCGTATAGGGTTTTCGGCGTGGAGCCACCCGAAAGTGCGACGCAGAAGGAGTCCTTTTCTCGGACAGCCTGCTGCGCTGCCTCCAGGAATTCCGCTGCGGCTGTTTGCGCAATGCCATTGGCATCCGCCAAAATTCTAATCTCACGATTTGTTGCGATAGTTTCAGTCGTCATAGTCTTAGTGCCCTCCTGCAGTCGCCTGCCCCAGCGCCACGGGAACCTCACTAGGTTCAGACGACGGATGGTCTTCTCCGATCGTTCGCCACGCGCGTCCATCGCGCGCAAGCAATTCGTCAGATTCGGCCGGCCCCCAGCTTCCGGCGGCATAGTTCGGAAAACACTTGGCCGGAGCGGCGGACCACGCATCCAGTACGGGTTGAATCACTCTCCAGCCCGCTTCTACCATGTCCGCGCGCTGGAACAGGGTGGCGTCGCCCATCATGCAGTCGTACATGAGCCGTTCGTACCCGGTGCTGTGGGAACGTCCGAAGTCGCGTGCGTAATCAAACTCCATGTTCACAAGGCCGAGTTGCATCACTGGGCCCGGAACCTTAGCTCCGAATCTCAGCGAAATTCGTTCGTCTGGCTGGATGTGAATTACCAACCGGTTCGTCTGCAGATCTGCGATCTTCGTATTTCGAAATAAAACGAAGGGAGAACGGCGAAACTGAATGGCGATTTCGGTCGTGCGGCGCGAGAGACGCTTACCGGTGCGGAGGTAGAACGGCACGCCGGCCCACCGCCAGTTATCGATTTCGAGCCGCAACGCGGCATAGGTCTCGGTATTCGAATCGGCGGAAACCATGGGCTCGGTGCGATAGGCGGGCAGCCGTTCCGCTCCTGTCCCTCCCTGGCCGTATTGTCCGCGAACCGCCATGCTCATCACCTCTTCTGGCTTAGGAACTTGAACGGCATGGAGGATCTCCGCTTGCTTGTCGCGCACGGCGTCTGCATCAAACGAAATGGGTGGCTCCATGGCCGTCAGCGAAAGCAACTGGAAGAGATGATTAGGAACCATGTCGCGCAGGGCTCCTGACGTCTCGTAATAGCCGCCGCGCTGCTCGACGCCGACTGTCTCAGCAGCCGTAATCTGCACGCTATCGATGAAGTTTCGGTTCCACAAGGGCTCCGCGATGCTGTTCGCGAAACGGAAGACCATGAGGTTCTGCACGGTCTCTTTGCCCAGATAGTGATCGATGCGGTAGATCTGCTGTTCATCGAGAATCTGCTTGAGGTCGCGGTTCAACTGTTTCGCCGAAGCCAGATCTCTTCCGAAAGGCTTTTCCACGATGACGCGAGCCCATTTGCCGTCTTCTTCCTGCGTGAGTCCGGCTTGGCCCAATTGCTTCACCACGGGAGCGAAAAACTTCGGAGACACCGCCAGGTAGAAGAAGCGGTTGCCTTGCGTGGAGTGGGTTTTTTCCGCCGCTGCAATTTGTACCTGGAGTCTTTCGTACGCCGCGGAATCCTGGAAATCTCCCTGCACGTAATAGGTTCGTTCGAGAAACCAATCCCAGAGACGGCTATCGATCGGCTCGGGTGCGAACTCTTTGATGTCCTTGGTGAGCTGCGCTCGAAACGCTTCCGTTGTCATCGGATTGTAGGAGAAGCCGATTACCGCGAATTGCGGCGAGAGCAGCTTGTCTTTGGCCAAATTGCATAGCGCCGGAATCAGCTTGCGCTTGGTCAGATCTCCGCTGGCCCCAAAAATCACCATCACGCAGGGGCTCGCTTGGTGTCCGTGCCCGTTGAAACTTTCAGTCATATTCGTCCTATCTGGCATTCGATTTCCAATCCGGGTCCATTTACTTGGCGCTCGCCGCCTTCTCTAGGTGGCCGCCAAACTGAAAACGCATCGCGGACAGGAGTTTTGCCGCAAATTCATCTTCCCCACGCGAAACAAAACGCTGAAACAGCGATGCCGTAAGCACCGGTGCTGGCGCAGTCGATTCGATGGCCGCAAGGATCGTCCAGCGTCCCTCCCCGGAATCCGATACTCTTCCGGAAAATCTCTCAAGGGATGGCTGCTCCAGCAAGGAAATCGCTGTCAAGTCGAGAAGCCAACTGGCCACGACGCTACCTCTCCTCCAGACTTCGGCCACATCGGCGAGAGCGAAGTCATAGCGGTAATTTTCCGGATTGCGCAGCGGGGTGGTCTCGGCATCCACTTCGCGAGTTCCGCTGCCCGCATTGGCGTGCTTGAGAATGTTGAGCCCCTCGGCGTAGGCAGCCATCAAGGCATACTCGATTCCGTTGTGCACCATCTTCACGAAGTGCCCCGCCCCCGACGGGCCGCAATGCAGATAGCCCTCTTCGGCAGTCCCCGGAACTTTCTCGCGCCCCGGTGTCCGTGAAATGTCGCCGCGTCCCGGCGCGAGCGATTTGAAGATCGGATCGAGGTGCCCGACAATCTGCTTTTCGCCGCCGATCATCTGGCAGTAGCCGCGCTCGAGCCCCCACACACCTCCGCTTGTGCCCACATCCACGTAGTGCAAACTCTTCGTGGCTAATTCGTTCGCACGGCGAATGTCATCGATGTAATACGAGTTGCCGCCATCGATCACGATGTCGCCGGCGTCGAGCTTTCCAGCCAGTTCTTCGAGCGTGGCGTCCACCACCGCCGCCGGAACCATCAGCCACACGGCTCGCGGCCTTTCGAGCTTCTTCACCAGATCATTCAGTGAAGTAGCGGCAATAGCGCCTTCGCTCGCGACTTGTTTCACTGACTCCGCACTTCGGTCAAAGGCCACGCATTGATGTCCGGCTCTTTGTAGCCGACGCACCATGTTGGCGCCCATTCTTCCCAGCCCGATCATTCCAAGTTGCATCGATATCGCTCCTGTTCACTCGTGTCTTTCTTGGTTCACCGTTGCACTACGCCAATGCTTGCCCGATTGCCGCCTGCAGTTTTGCGAGTCCAGCACTTACGTCTTTGCCGAGGTGCACGCGAAGCGCACGTCTCCCGCGCTCCGCAAGTACCGCGAAATCGCCACGCGCTTGCGCCGCTTTCACCACCCCAAACGTATATTTCTGTTCAGGGACCGGAAGATCGTTGGCATCGTCACCCGTAATTTGCAGGAACACACCGCTGTTGGGTCCGCCTTTATAGGCCTGTCCTGTAGAGTGCAGAAACCGCGGCCCA
>Ga0207132_1071_pt2 | contig 19839 bp, 17 predicted proteins | sample Alteio_BWMinHeat_14_FD_153554 | JGI IMG/M metagenome (GOLD analysis project Ga0207132, IMG submission 153554) | Enriched cells from forest soil in Barre Woods Harvard Forest LTER site, Petersham, Massachusetts, United States -... | ecosystem: Environmental > Terrestrial > Soil > Temperate forest >...
GCGGACACGTTCCCGCATTCATGACCGCGCAGCAGTTCGTCGAAGACGGCGCGGATGAAATCCAGCACATGAATTTCATCTTCCTCAACTTCATGTTCGACAAAGTGAAGGACACGCGCGACCGCTCACGCTTTACCGAAGTCGGTGCTCACGCCGACGAGATCGATCCCGCTTCACCTCAGGTACAGGACTTTATTCACGTCCTACAGCAGCACAAGACCGTTCTCGATCCCACCCTGAGCATTTTTGAAGGCATGTTCACTGACCGGCCGGGCACCGTTGCGGTCGGCTACGCCGCCGTTGCCGACCGCATGCCGGCCCAGATTCGCCGTGGGTTCTTCTACGGCGGTCTTGAGGTTCCGCAGGGAATGGATCGGCGTTACCGTGACTCCTGGCAGCAAATGTTAAAGATGACCAAGACTCTGTACGACTCGGGCATCCGCATCGTCGCCGGAACCGATGGCTTGGCGGGATTCACGCTACATCGCGAACTCGAACTGTACGTGCAGGCAGGCATCCCGGCTCCCAAAGTCCTACAACTCGATACCCTCGGAGCTGCTCGCATCATGAAACGCGACGGGGAATTGGGCTCGATTGTTCCGGGCAAGTTAGCGGACATGATTCTGGTGGACGGTGATCCCAGCGCTCATATCAGTGATATCCGCCGCGCGGTCATCACGGTAAAAGATGGCGTGGTCTATCACAATTCCGAGCTCTACCAGGCATTAGGAGTGCAGCCTTGAGCCAGTTTCACGCGTACACTCGTGTCCACGAATGTCGAGGATCCCGCCGGTGGCCCACAATACAACCGCAATTGAAGCCTTAAAGGAGATTCCGGCTCAGCGGTCAATGCCGAAACGAGCTCTGCCAGAGCCTGCCAAATGCCTCGGATATGGACACCGTCCTCCTGCACGGATGACAACCGCATAGGCGCCGAAACATTAAGAGCTGACGCTATGGCCGAATGCGTGATCCCGGCGAGCCGAGGCGTGTCCCGAGGGCTTTCCGTCGGGCTCTGAGGATGGGCCTCTAATACCGGGCCCACTCAGGATGTCCGGATGTCCCTGTGCAAGGAAGTACCTTCCCGCCTCAGGACGGGGGCATCGGGAGGAGCGACTGACTAACGGGGCGAAGGGCTGGTTCGCCCGGACCAACGTGGTCGGGTGTGTATGGTGGTTTAGGCACCCCAATCGCTTTCCGCGGACGTACTACTCGAAAAGGGTCTCCGTGGCTACACCCGCCTACCTTAGGATGCAGCGCGGATCTTGAGACGGTCCTGTGACGGGAGACGGGCGCACTCCAGCGTAGTAGCGGACAAGCCAAAATGAGTTCACGGGCATCCGCTAAATTGCGGGATGGATCGGCGTACAGCGTACTGGTGGCGTTCAGTCTAGGTCCGGTGAAAGTAGGTGTCAACGTAAGGACGGGATAGGAGATAGAGCACTTTAAAGTGACACATCTGTAGTAACTAAGTAGTAATAAGAGCTGACATTCGAGACGCATTTGATCTGGAGGTGGTGCTTGCAGTGTGACGCGGGCCGGGCCCGGGGGAGTTGCGTTGAGTTGAGCTGGAGCTGCGTTGCATTGGAGCAGTGATGCGTTGAGCTGGCGGGGCGGGGGAGTTGAGTGAAGTTGGAGCTGCGCGCGGCCCCGCTGTAAATATTCTAAGCTGGCGCTGGTGCTGCGGGGGAAGCTGGAGCTGCGCTGATGCTAACGCGGGGGATGCTGGAGCTGAGCTGTGCGGCCCGCCGAAATGCGGGGGGCGCTAGGGCGAAAGTTGAGCAGAGCAGGGCGCCTGTAGCATCACGTCATCAAGGCTGGGCAACTGCTACATTGACGCTCTGTGCAGCAACAACGGCTTGTTTGCTTTGGTGTGCTTCGATTGCTGCTGCTATCCGGTCAAGGAGACCCGCGAAGCCAGTGAAATCGATTTTCCCGGCGTTTTCTCGGACATGTTGCGACAAAATATGCTTGCTGAAATACAGCGCTGGGTCAGCCTTGCTGTTTGGATTGAATGTTTTTCCGCCGACGTTAAGATTCTTGATTTCGGCAGCAAAACAATCTTCAATTGTCGATTTGTTCGCTCCTGCGTTCAATGGCGTGAGCACCATGTATAGATTTCCCGCTATGTGAACATACTGGTCGGTCCTTGATGGGTTTTTCTTTGTGAACCGCTTTATCGTGGCGCAGATATCGTCAGCTCCCGAATCATTGTCAACAACAAGAACGACCGCGCACTGCATTCCTGGCGCCTTGAATTTCTCAATCTCACTTAGGTACTGCTCAATGAACGCCTTCAGATATGAAGCTCCTCCTTCCAGTTGCAAGACGCGTCCCGTGCTCGTTTGTACCGTCTTGAGGATGCGAATGTTCAGCTGGATCTGGTTGCTCGCTGACACGGTTGCGAGCTTGGGATAGCCGACCGCCAAGCTTCTGATGGCATGCAGAAGGTAGATGTTGTCGGTTTTTCCTTCGCAAACGACAACGGGCGCCAAGGCTGAGTAGAAGTCCTTGAACATCAGAAATCTCCGGTACAGTTTCTCCTTACAGCGAAGAGCGACCTTGGCCTGCTGCTTTCGGGACTCCACCTTGGCCTGAATCTCGAGATTATGACAATCCACAGCATCGATGTGGCCCAACATCCCATGAAGTTGAGCCATCGTCCCGTCCACCATGGTCGGCGTGAGCACACCCTTCGTATCGGGAACCATTCGCATCCGCTGGAAGCTTCCGGTCTTGAAAAGCCTGTGCGCCATCGCACGGACAGTACGACGATACTCGGTCCGTATATTCACCTTTCGATTCACAACCAGCCCTGTGACGGCTTGGCGCGAAGTTCGATATTGCATACGCGTTTTCGTCGGATTGACGGCAAATCCCGCGCTTGTGACAGCATCCTGCAGCTTGTCGCCCACTTCCCATTTGTGTGCCTTGCCAGCAGTACGCTTGGCGATGCTTGACGGAAAATCGGGCTTGTTCGTCGAAAACGTGATGTCATCTGCATATCGCGAATAAGTGCAGCCGTTGGCGGATGCTAGCTTGCACAAGCGAATGTCCAACACATGACCGACAAGGTTCGAGATGACAGGAGAACAAGGGGCACCCTGGGGCAAACCATTCTCATGGCACGCGATTTGGGCCAGTATGGTCGCAACCTTGGGATGCACCATAAAATTGACATCCTTGATGAAAAAGCCCCGGACGCGGCCAAAATTGATGGTTGGAAAGAAAAATCTTGAAGATCAATATTGAATACGTATCGCCGCTTCTGATGTTTTATAGCGTTGGTGATGATCGAGCGATCTCGCTTGAACCCATGCGCTAGCTGATCTTTCCATTTGCGGCACTCGTTGATTTCTTCAATGCAATTCTGCAGGAGATCAGACAAATGTCGTTGCAACAGCATCAGCTCGGGTGATGGGGCATTTATCTTGCGGGCCCCGCCCGCACGTTTCGGGACATCAAATGAACTGTATTTGGTCTGCGGAGGTTTCTTGTACAGGATGTAGGCGAGAGCCTTCGGCTGGAACTGGAGGAGCGCAGCGACGTGATGTAAACTGGATGCTCCCTTGAGAAGCAGAAGCTGCGACATACTGATGAAGAGGTGTGCCTACAGCCACTCTTATGCGAAAGCTACACTACGCAGGCATTACATCGCGCAAGGCGAGGTGCCAGCAAAGCAAGTGACATTGTTGTCACGTGCCGCGATAACGCGGCAAAAGATCTGACTGTAGGCAAACAAGAGATTAGCACATTTCACCCTGCCTGGTCCCCGGGAAATCGTGCTTCACTTGCTGGCGCAGAAAGGTCTCTGGCCAACCCGTGCCAACCCGTGACGAGCATAACGCACTATGATTTCAGAATCTTGTTGAGGGCAGAAATGATCAGTTCCGCTCTTTGCAAAGTCTCGACCCCTTCGGCGTCAACACCGTCCAACGCACCCGGATTGCGAAACAACCACTCCGCTGGCGTGAAGTGGTCAAACTCGGGCGATTCGGGCGGCAGAGTGCGGAAGTACGCTTCTGCTTTCTTGACGAGCCGTGTCGTGTTCGTGTCAGCTTGCATCAACTTGTCCGCAGTCAATTGCTGTTGTGCGGGCAGGTTGAAAGCCTGATTCAAGATGGAGGCATACAACGCTGGTGTGAACACATCTTCGATATCGGCCTCGTCCACGGCAAGAATGGTCGCGAATGTGAGCAGTCGTTCGGTTTCCATCACCTTGTTCTGTCGCAGCACATCCAACTTCTTGCGGTCGCTCTTCGCGTAGTCGCTGAGCGCAGCGATGTCCAATTTCTGACCGGCAAACAGAGCGACGAACGGCTGAATCCGGTCAATTCCACCTGCCGGACATATAGTCCAACGACGGTCAAGGCCGGTCCTGCTTTTGCGCAGCAAAGCGGAAGACCATGCCTGTAGGTACAGAATGTCACCGGGTCCTTCCACCAGCAATGTGTGTTTGCCGACGAAGAGGGTTTGCGTAATCTCGTATCCGAGCGCACCTTGCAGTGGGAAAAGCGTATCGCGGTCGGTGACCATCGTGTCATCCCGTACCTTGGTCCCTTCGGAGACAAACTGTCCCGGTCGTGGTTGAAGTATTTTGTCTTCCACGATGCGCACCGATGGCAGGTCGTCTGGTGGAACCATGAAAGGCGAGTGCGTCGTGAAGACGACCTGATGATTGGGCGCAAGCTTCTCCACGAAGTACCGCAGCAAGTCGGCCTGCGCTTTGCCATGCAGAGTCAGCCCCGGCTCATCTAACAGCAGAATTAGATTGCTGCCGGTCTTGCGAACCTGCGAGAACTTCACCAAAAAGGAAAAGAACCAGATGAACCCCGCGCTACGCTCCGAAAACGGTAGTGTGAGTTTGTGCAAGTTATTCTTCACACGTGCTCTGGCTATAACGCCTTGGTTAAAGGGGGGCGGGTCGTTCGGTTCCGCCTTGGTAACGCGCACTTCGATTTCCAAGGTCGGGTTCTGAGTCCAGTATTCCTGCAATTGTTGGGTAATACGGCTTGAAGCTGCTTCGCAGCGGGCGTTCAGCCCCTCATAGGTTGTCGCCGCATTGATTTCTTCCAGGGAAGTCCCAGCATATTCGAGGAAATCCAAAAAGACCTGCTCGCCCAACTGAATTGGTGGTTGTTGCTGTCCCTGTTTGCGCGCATTGTAAGTGTCGAGGCGAAGCTCGCCGACCATGCGGTCATAATGGGACGAATACAGGAATTGTGGCAAGCTGGGCTTCAATAACTGCGTCACCGCGCCGGTAATCGTTTTGTCGGGGTAACCACTTACTCGGTCAAGAAGCCGTTGCTGCTTCTGAGTCCGTTCCTTAATTCCCCCGAGTGCGGCAATCAGTTCTTGAGTCTTAGTGGCTTTTGCGAGCGGTTGCCGCTCTTCCTCATCGAGCTTCTCCATCGCAATCAGGTTTTCGACGGCTTTCTTAAAGTCGATTGGAAGACCCCACTGCGGCTCTTTGTCTACGTATCGGCGGTATATTTTTACGGGTTGATCGAGTATCGCCGTCTCGCCAATCTTCTCTGCGATAGCGGCCTTCTCCTCTGGCGACAGCGTCCACTTCGTGGATATAACGGTCGCCTGCTCGTCGCCGTGGCGCTCTTCATACTCGGTCAGCCAGCGCCGGGGATAGTCGCGTTCCAGGTCATAGCTGACCGGTGTGGATGGGTGTGGATTCAATCCCGCCAGCGCTTGCTCAATTGCAGTTTTGCCAGCTTCATTCTTGCCGACCAGACACAAAACCTGACCAACCTCGAACTCACCGGAGTCCTCAACACTGCGAAAATTGGTGACGTGCACCTTGCTCAGCTTCATCGCTACGAAGAACCTCAAAAGTAAAAGGTTATCCTGTTTATCATTGCCGCTGCAACTCAGATTAGAAGGTAGCCAAAGCGGGCCAGTGATATGCGAACGGCAGGAAAAGATAGTTCGCTCAAAAGGTGCGGGCTTAGGAGCCGCCCATTAAGAGTCAGTTGCTCATACACCCGCTGAGACCGCCACCAGCTGCGCTAGCGCCTGCCAATGCCTCGGATGGGGGGTGGCGTCGGCCCACAGGAGCAGGTTACTTCTGTTTAGGACCAACAAATCCAATTGATGGGCGCTTTGATGCAGATGCGGGGTCTTCTGTCGAAAATGTGAAATACCCGATTGCTGCATCGAGCTTGGTGAGGAATTGAGGACGGGTGATTTCGCGATCTGCCCCGTACCGAGTTCCCATCGGGCCTGAAGTTACTACGCGCCGCTTCACCCAAGAGTCAGGAATATCAAATTCGGCCACATCGAGGCCCACATCACCAAGATGCTTGAGCGCTTCGCGGTATTTCCGTTACGTACTGCTCGGAGATGTAGTGTGTTTCGGGTAGATTCTTGCGAAGCCCGACGAATCTTGTCGTTAATCTTGCCTGATTTATCCATAAAGTTTCCCAGACCTCACTCAGCCCAGACAATTTCCCGATTCACATGTCGGCCGAAAGGCCGACGAGCTGCGCCGGCGCCTGCCAATGCCGCGGATGCGGGCGGCGTCGGCCCGCACGAATATCGGCGGCGTAGCAGTGAGACGCCAATCGCTGAGGCTATTGCCGACCCGAGTCGTGGGTAACTCGGAAGGGCAATAATATACTTGACACATCCACTCATTTAGGCTAAAGTCGGTTCATGGAGAACGTCATGAGCCGCGAACCCAAAAGCCTCCAAGAGGCGATCCTTTACTTTTCCGATCTGAACAACTGCATTAACTACCTTGCGGTACGCCGCTGGCCGAATGCCGTCACCTGCCCATCGTGCGGATCGGACAAGGTGAAGTTCAACGCCAAGCGCCGCGTGTGGCAATGCAGCACTCACCATGCGAAGCGGCAGTTCTCCGTCAAGGTCGGCACCATTTACGAAGATAGCCCGATTGGTCTGGACAAATGGATAACCGCAACTTGGATGTTGAGCAATTGTAAAAACGGAGTCAGCAGCTACGAAATTGCGCGCGATCTTAAGGTCACCCAAAAGACCGCATGGTTCATGCTCCATCGCATCCGACTTGCCTTGCAGGATGAAAACTTCGGTAGCAAACTCGGCGGCGGTGGCAGCGAAATCGAGGCGGATGAAACTTTCATCGGCGGGAAAGCTCGGAATATGCACAAAAGCGTAAAGGCGCGGCGCATCGCTGGCCAAGGGCAGGCTGCAAAAGACAAGCTCGTTGTAATGGGAATTCTGGAGCGGGGCGGACGCATTCGCACTAAGATAATCGCCGACCGCCAGAAGGAAACTCTTCAACCAATTATTCGACAGAACGTCGAAGCTGGCTCGGCGATCTGATGAAATGGGCGGGTACAAGGGACTGCATGAATATGAGCACCAGATCATTGATCATGCAGTTCAATACGTAGATGGCCGCATACATATGAACGGGCTGGAAAACTTTTGGTCGCTGCTGAAGCGCGGACTTGGTGGAACCTACGTAGCTGTGGAACCGCCTCATCTGTTTTGTTATCTAGACGAGCAGGTGTCTCGCTACAACAGTCGAAAGACCAAAGAGCACAACATGACGGATGCGGATAGGTTCAGCCTTGCTGTTTCCAATATCATTGGCAAACGCCTCACCTTCGCCGCATTGACTGGAAAGGACGGAAAAGCCTTGGTCGAGGAAGCGCGGGAAGCGAAAGTCTTCGTAAATAGAAAAGGCCCGATTCGTGGTCGGGCTTTCTCTTGCCGAATCAACTCTTGTTTGCACAAAAACTGGAGGAGCGGGCGGCGGCTCCGAAACAAAGTTTATCAGGGGTCTACCCGCTTGCAAAGCGGATGACACCTTTAATCTCTGTTCTTCTGGCGACAGCGACGACATTGTTTGGACTCGCCATTGCGATTGCTAAGGGTGATTTGCTCAAAAGCGCCCCCGGCTGGTTAGTGCCACTTTTATTCACAATCTCTGCTGCCCTCTATATATTGGCCGCGATACTCGCGCTCATGAATTGGAGACGAGAGCGCAAAAAGGATGGAACTCCACCACCTCCGCCTGCTCCACCAGTTGAGGTTCATCAAGAGAACAAGCAGGAGTTCAATCCGACATTTAGCCCACAGCAGAATGTCTTCATCGGTACAAATCCGGAGGCCGTCGCTGCAGAAAGGGAAAATCAGGAGCGAGAAACTCTAGTTCTAGAGTATATGAAGAAAATCCACCCAACAGTGCCTTACACGATTGACGAGATTGCTAACAATCTCGACATCAGCATGCCAACCGTGCGCAATATCATGGAGCGACTGAAAGCGAAAAAGGTTGTGTGGAGCGTTAACCTAGATCAAGCGGTTGGTGGAGTTGGCTATTTTCTCGACGAGTTGCACAGACCGCAACCTGCCCCCCCAACCCCAAAAAAGCCAAACACCGTTACCACCTATCGCCTCGACAAAGACGACAAGCCTATGCCCTAGCCCCTGTCACGGCATCAACAACTATTTTTGCTTCGACTCCGCGATTTTGCGACCAGCCTTTTTGTTTGCCCGTTTACGCTTCCATTCTTTTTCGCGCCTCTGCAGTTCATCATGCGAGACGGAAAGAACCTTCCGCACAACCGCATCAAATTTGTCGGCCTCAGAATTACTTGTCATTTCTTGCGCATCTCTCTTTCAACCGCAGTCATGAAACTCTTGGTGTCAACGTAGTAGTTGGGATAAGCCTTACGCAACGCATCCACATCATCTACCGATACTAAGACCACCTGAACATTGGGATTTGGCTCGGTATCCTTTTCGGCTTTATCGTATGCTTTTTGGGACGTGACCGCCTCTTCCGCCATGAATGGATCAATGCGCAGGGTGCGCTTTTCTGAATCGAGAGTGAGAAGGTAGAAGCGCGCTCCCGGTGTCTCTTTTTCCTCCAAAATATGAACAGTATCATTCCAGTCCGAAAGACTCGACATGATATTGGTGCGCCCAATGATTTCGCGCAGTTGACGCACGATCTCTGTCTTATTATCTGGAGTTCCAGGCACACATGGCGCTCTTTCTCTCAGCGCAAAAGCGCTGCTAGTCAACGCAAAAAATCGCAGCCAATCTTCACTGGCATTTTTAACTTTCGACTTCAGTGCCTGCCCGGTAAATATTTGAGCCGTCTCAACCGCCGTGGCCCATAGGTGCTGTAATTTTGTCCTGATTTGAATTTCGATTCTCTGCCCGTTGTAGATGGCGCGTTCCGCACTTGGGCTACAGAATCGGAAAACCAGATGCACGCTCCGGTAGCCATCCGGTTTTGGCGTTAAGATGTAATCAAAATCGTCCGATCCATCCCAATCTGATCGGTCTTTTGGGCTTTTAGCATGGAATTCCTTATATTTCTCCACCAGCTTTCTAACTTGTGCGACGCTGGTCAAGACCGCACGGCATCCTCCAAGGTCTTGCATCTGGGATAGCTGCATCCTCGGGTTGTCCCTTAGCTTTATTTCTATTGAGGGCCTGCGTTTCAAGCGTTGTGCGATAAGTGCGCCAGAATCAATTTTCTTCGCGCGGTTGAGCAGGGTCATCTTAATCACCTGCAAAGGGTACGCATGGCAGGCGCGCCAGTTATCCACCACCGCAACTTCCGCCTCTCGCCTCGGATCGTCTGGCGGCAGCTCCAAGAGCCCGCGTCCAGCCCGATCTATCCGACCCTTACTGAAAATGCGCGCCGCCCAAGCCATAGAATCCCACCACTGTATCTCTGCTTGCGGGAGATACCGACTGCATTCTTGTACTTCGTAGGGCAACTGCACGGGAAATTCTCACGTTCCCGGCAATCAAACTACTTGCTTATCATCACCTTACAAGGTGGATGAGTCAAGTAATTTATTGCCCTCGGAAGTAAGCGACTTCGGAGGATAGCAGGCTTATCAGAGAACAGCAGGTCGCAGGCTGACACCCGTTGGCTTTCGTTGGGGTTCGTGGACCCATGCCGCTATATCGGCCCACCCGGGATGTCTCTGTACAAGGGAAGTACCTTCCCTCCTCAAGACGGTGTATCGGGAAGCGCAGTTGACTGGTTGACCAGCTACCGGATGGGCTGCCAGGCTGAGGCAAGCCCCGTGATGTGCTGATCGCCGCCACGTCGCGAGAGTGGCACTGTAACACTGTAACCTGACCCCGGTGAAGGCACCAAGTACTCAATCGTTTGCTACTACCGTCGTGGGCTGAAGAGTGCTGCAAAACTGGAAGAGTGGGACACCAGGCCCGCGAAGGTCTGAGGCTGTCCCTTTTTACGCTTGCGGTGTAGCAACAGCGACCAAGAGACTCGGGCCTTCTATAAGCGCAATCTCCGCTTCGGTCAGACCATACAGTTCGTAGACGAGTTGGTCTATTTGACGCTGAGTGGCGTCAGCCTGACGTTGAAGGGCGGTACGCTCCTGTGCCGTGCGTGCCGACGAACGCTTCAGGATTAGGTGTGTTATCTGCTCGACCAGTTGAACCATTCGGTCATGCTGTGACGCCTCTTGCGATTGTGAGAAGTCAATAGTCCTAATAGGGAGCTGCTTGAGTTTCGAGAGTTTAACCTGAGCGAAAACCCTGCCCTTTTCGTGGACAAGCTCGTGGTACAGGTAGTTCAGGTAGGCAGAGTTGGACAGGCCAAGGAGGTATTCGACCCGATACTGATCAGAGTTCAACAGGATCGAAATGACACTACGCCCGAACCAAATCCCACGATAATCTATGGCCGCGATCAGAGAATCAGCAGTCTGGCGAAGAAGAAGTTTTGGCTTGATTCTGTACACGGCCTCATTGAGATGGGCAACCTCGTTCTTTCTTAAGCGCACGTCTGGTCTACAAAACCGCTCAGTCTTCTCAGCTACCCAATAGCGGTCGATGTCCGACCCCTTCCAATACATATGATCTATGGAGCGTTCCTTTTTCCCCTCGTACAGTAGGCGATCTGCCAAATCGCTATTGCCTTTTGCACGCATGCCGACCTTGACTCGCTGATAGTTAATTCCGGCATCCTTACACTGGAACTCCTCAATGTCACCGAGTCGGCGTACCCGCTTGGATAGTGCTCCGACCGTCTTCATGAGCTCTAGCTCTTTGTTATCGCGAATAGCACTCTGCTTTACAAGAACGCCGCCGTCGCTCGTCGAAACCTCACCGATCCTCAACTCTTTCTCTGCTGGTGTCAGCGTACTGAAGTCTTGCAAACTCACCGTGGTAGTGCCAGCAGGATCCGCATTCTCAAGGACAAAGATGCAAGACGGTGCTACGACGTCCTTGAACACGTCCTCCCCGAGATTGGCCACTGAGACCAGCGTCTTTTGAAGTAAGAGTTCACGCACATCCCGCAACCTGCGCTGTCTAAGTACCGGACTTGGTACGATCATCGAGACGAAGCCGTCTGTCCCGGCCCTTTTGATTCCAGCCTCAATGAAGAGCTTGAAACTGTCTGTATGGTCCTTCGTTGTCGCGGGATATTTCCAGTGAAAGTATTCCAACTCCTTATCGATGTCACCACCCCACGGCGGATTTCCGATGACCGCATCAAACCCGCCCACCTGCATGACTTCCGCAAACTGCTCGTTCCAGTTGAAGACGTTGATCCGGTAGCGTTCGTCCTCGTCTAGCAGCAGCATTTGTTGCTGCTCGTAGAAGTCCGGCTCGACAAGGGAGTTGCCACACTTGATGTTGTTGTCTAAATCTGGGAGCGCAGGCTCTTTAATGAGGCGCGGCTTGGCGGTCTGTTCGGATTCGCCCTCGAGGACCTTCAATAACAGCGACAGCTTGGTGACCTCCACAGCTTGCGGGTCAACGTCCACACCGAAGATATTGTTGAGTAGAATCTGTTTCTTTTCGTTGATAGCAAGCTTCCATCCGGCAGGTGTGTGATAAAGCTGTTTCTTGTGTTTCTCGGGACCATCCTCGACGTACCGATCTCGGTACCAGTTCAGGAAATACTCATAGGCTCCGAGCAAGAAGGAGCCGGAACCACATGCTGGATCTAGGATGCGAAGCTTCGTCGCTTGCTTCCAATTTTTCCCTTGCAGCAGACGCCCGACGGTGCTCTTAACGATGTAATTCACGACATAGGTTGGCGTGTAATAAACTCCACCCGCCTTTTTGACCTCCGGTTTGTCCTCTATCTTCGCGCGGTGCCCGAGGGTGAGATGAATGACTTTGCCGAGGAACCGCTCATAGACTTGGCCTAGAATATCGGCTGGTACGACCTCGAAGGCATACGGACGGGCGGGCCAATAGAGCTGTTTAACAATGTTTTTGAGGACCGCGTCATCGATGTTGAGCGTAAGGGTGAGCTCGTCCGGGTCTTCCCGCCCGTGTTCGTGCCGGAAATGGAACAGGCCGGAGTTGTAGGCATCGTCGGCAGCGCGGAAATAGTCGATCAGATTTTGGTAAACCCCCGGTAGCTCAGCGAGATCGCGCAGCCTGCCGAATGGTTCGATAGCACGGGCCTCGCAAATACGGAGGAAAATTATGCGGTCGATGGTTTGCTGGACGGAGGAGTTGAGCTCGCGCTGCGTAAGCTCCGGGTTCCGAAGTGCGATATTCTCGGCCACACGTTTACGCCATTGTTCCATATCGTCGAGAAATCGCTCATCAAACGGAGCAGCACCGCGCCGTTTGCGAGTCTCGACAAAACGATCAAACGACCCCTTGAAGACAGCCTCGGGAGAGAAGAGGGAGAGGAGTTCGTCCCAATGTTCTAGATACTCTCGGAATGAGAGGTACAGCACGCGGGCGACTGATGGCGCGTCTGAGGAGAGCGGTTCAAATCGACAGTCGTAAACCGCAAATTCAGCAAAATTGGTCAGAATGGAAGCCGGCAACTGCTTAGTCCAACCGTACATCCGAAGCTGGTGTGCCGGTCCGGGATCGCGATCTAGATCGACCGAAGGCTTTTTCGCCTCGACATAGAACTTCAATCGGCCACCGGGCTGGAAGGAGTAGTCTGGTGCGCTACTGCCTCCCTCATCTTCCAGGGAAGGCTCATGTATGACGTCTTTGTAGTTCTCGGCGTATTTACGCCGATTCGGGACATCCCAGCCCAGGGCCTCGAAGAACGGATCAATGAACTCGTTCCGAACCCCGGCTTCCTTGTACTGCGGCGAGCGATAGGAATCTAGATTCCGGTCAAAAGCCTCGACCAGATCGACGACTGTTTGTGGTGGGGGCATGCCTGCGAAGAAAATTAACAGAAGTCGAGGTGGTATGCCAGTATTGGCGTGAATGCTCGCACACCCCAACTACCGCTCGCGTGCTCCAAGCGATAGGGCTCTGCCCACTGGACGGCGGCCGTGACAATCGACTCCCTCCTCGGGCTTGGAATCGAAGAGGTTCGCCACCGTGCATGGAAAGTACAATGCCGCTGCCATTTTCGCCGCTCCCCGGCCGGTTGTGGTTATGGCTGACAATCGGCTGAACTCGATTAGGTGGGATCTATCCGACAGCCTGCCGCTGTGTACTTTCTTCACTGCCGCCTCGCTTTCGAGCGACTGACAAAGTCTTCCACTTCCGATACCATGCGCCGGTAAATCCTCGTCCGGCATGGAACCGGCCAAAGAACCGCAGATGCCTACGTTTGGATTTTCGCAAAGCAATTGGGACGCCGTGAAACAAGAGGTACGGGATCTCCGAATTGAAAGAGCCAGAGTACGAGGCATGGTCCCCTATTCCGACCTAGCATGGAAAATCAAAGCTGTTCATCTTGAGGCCCACGATCAACGCTTGTTTGACCTCCTCGGTAAGATTTCTTCCGAAGAAGATGCCGCTGGCCGCGGGATGCTCAGCGCTGTAGTCGTGCACAAGTTTGGTGATAGGCAGCCCGGGCCAGGTTTTTTCGAGCTTGCGGAGGAGCTTGGGCGCGACACATCCGACATACTGAAATGCTGGGTCGACGAATCGAGAAAAAGGTTCATGCCTTCTGGTCGACCTGATCCCGATACCTCCACAATCCGCCGGTACTCCTCCTAGGAGCTTCCCGAAATGCCCGTCCCTGGCGGCTTCGAAGGTACTACGTATCGTAAAACGGACCCCATGTGACCGCCCTGTGACCGGGAAATACTTCGTTACGACCTAGTGGCCTCCCGTCGGTGTAGAGAGCTTGAGAAGACGCGAAGCTAGATTACTTCGAATCTGCGATAGGCCCTCCGTCTGAGGCGGTCGTTCCTGGAGGCACGCTGCCCGGGCGGTGTTTCAAAACCGGTCGATCATCGTCTGAAAAAGAATCGGAAGAGGAATCCGGATCGGCACTCTTGGCTCGCTGGAGCGTGGAAGCAGGCGTCACTGTGAGAGCAGCTTGAAGCCTGAAGCTAAGCATGGATTCGGCTGGAAGCTGCACCACCGCTCCTCTGCCGGCAGCCTGAACGACGGTTCCTGCTCCGGCGCCAATCATGGCACCGATGGCAGCTCCCCTTCCTCCGCCCAGAATCCCGCCGAGAATCGCGCCCAGACCTGCACCTCCACCAATCGTCGCCGCTGAGCGCACGTTCCGCGAAGGGCCCCCTTTGGAATATTCGTTAGTGCGCAAATCGTAGCTGTTCCCGTTGTAGGCCAGGCGAGTCACCTCGATGACCATCGCGGGCCGGCCGCTGAAACGCCCCGCGCTTTGTACCTCGACAACCCTGCCCTTGATGCCGGCACCCTCCGGTATGACGACTCTATCGCCCACAAGAATGGGCGAGGCGAGGCTGGCCAGAAAGGTATCTCCTTTTTCGTTCAGGTCCGAACTCAACGATTCCGTCAGCCGCACGGCAAGTACAGTCCCATAAGGCACGCTGATTTCTTCCGGAGCCCCAGGGGGAGTGGCCGAGGCAGGAAGCGGCGCCGACGAAGGAGCATCCGACGACTGTGCCGCAGCGGGCACAACACTTGCAACAGATGAATTAGCGCCCCTTGGCGAGTCAGACGTACTGGTTTCGGGGAGAGGTGGGCGAGGCGAATTGTCGAGCTGCGAGACTCTTTTTGCGACTAAAGCCCTGGGGATCCCGGGAGCCTTGGATCGGGGATTGGTCTTTTGCATTGACGCGGGTGGTTTCAGCACTGCTGGGGTCAGGCTCTGCGTGGAATAGACCAAGCGCAGATTGTCAACCACAACCTTGACGCCTTCAACCTGCCAGGCATCCCGCACCGCGGCGGCTCGCTGATGATTGCTCGCCACATAACCCGCGAGCGTGATGACCCCGTTGGTGCCTGTCACCTGAAACCGCCCCATCATCAACTGGGGATCAGCGCGGATCCGGTTTTGTACTTCCGAGACGACTTGTGAGTTGTCCCGCCGGCGGGAGCAGCCCGTTGTCCCGGCTACGAGCACGATAAGGACGCCGACGAACGCGAAAACGACTCTATGTGTCCACAGCATAGACATGCCCCAGATCGAGTTAGATGCGGACTGGCCGTCGTCACGTTAAGCAGGTTCGAACGCGGGAAGGGATCCCCAACCCTGTACCGAGGTCGGAAGCAGCTTCACTAACTTCGGACCCCGAATATAAATCATTTCTTATGATGATCTTACGTACTCCCGTGAGAGCGACGCCACATGCCCCTTGTTCCCCTGTGGATTCGTTGGGCTAAGTATGTCGGGCCCCACGTCACCGGGGAGAACCCAGAACACCTGTGTTGTAGCGGGCTAGCTGCTGAAGTGGCCCCACCCGGCATTTTGATTCGGGACAAGAAGGAATCACTGCTGGATGGTCTGCAACTCGGAAACTATTCCTGAAGCTACGGTGTGCCCTGTTGCGGAGGCCGACATGGGCCGGCCAGCCGGTCCTCAGAAATTGACCGTGCCGACGCCATAGAGCTCACGGTCACGTGATGCGTCGCGAGTAGGGGCTGTATTGGTTCAAATTGCATTCACCTTCCGAATATATTTGGTCCCGAGAAACCAAGGGCGCCGCTCTTCAAATTAGGTTTTTGAGCATTCTGTATATATTGGCGACGGTATACCCCATCCCAGTGGAAGTCTAAGCGCCTCCCGGTGAATCTTCGGTTGCGCGTGTAGGCATGTAGCCCTGTGTAGGCTCTTTCAATACTCTTCTCGGGAAGATCTCTTCCGAGACAGATGCGGAGAGGGCTACACCAGCCTACACGGCTACACCCGGGCAAATCGGCGAGGATCATCCATCCAAGCAAGCCCATTTGTTTCACCGTGCCAAAGTTCCGACGCCTTAAGTCCGGCGCATTAATATTGATTAAAAAAGAAAGAGAGCACTAGGTGGTAGCAAAGAGATCGCCCGATTTCGCAAATCTCTACAAGCGCTGTTTTTGAGTGCGACATGAAGCGCTGTTTCGGAGCTCACGTCAGCTGGTAAACCCTTTGGCAGAATTCGTGAACTCGGGTTTGCTTCAGCTTCAGAAAAAAATGATAGGTCGAGTTTGTCAATCCGGCGTCGTGCAATGGATTTCCTTGAAAATCAACCGTTTTGGCGGTTTCTCCACAGCTTATGCACAACAATCGGGGCATTTTCTCTTTTATTTCGCCCAGTGGATGTGGTTGAGTATTGGGAGGATGTTTAGCTGGAGTGCAGCGCCACCCGGCCTCAAGAACTAAGCGGCCCTGCACTCCGGGCTCACTGACTGTAGGAGCCAGCCAGATTGGAACGCTTGATCTTATGGCTGCCTCCTACGGTTGTCAATCTGGAAACCAAAAAACACAATTAGGAGACACTAAATGCCAATTACGAATCCGTGGAACTCGATCAAGGAACCTCACCACCACAACAATACAAAGTGCGGTCCGGGTAGCGAAATCCCGCCGCATAACCGGGTATCCGGCACTGGCGGAAAGCCGCTTTGCCGTGATTGCGCCAAACTCAACAGTAAGGGTGAATAGTTAACCTTTAACCAGCGTCATTTCCCAGTATGGCCCTGTGGGTTCGCCGTTCTGAATCTGGTAGTACCTTCGGAGCTGGTCAACCCGCAGGCCATTTTGTTGAGCAATTGCTAATGCGCGGAACCCTTCTGATCCGTCTCCATGAAATCTCACAGTGGGCTCCGAGAATGAATGGCCTTCGCCGCCCTCGCACGACTCAAAGGTCTCCACCCCATTGCGCCTAAGCACGAGCACCGCGCTCTCAATCCCTGAGTCTAGAGCTCTTTCTACCATGTCATGTGGTGGTGATCGCTCCTAGAATGTGGCGCAGACCGAGCGGTTGCCAAGTAACCTTGGTAATGAAATGAGGCCTCTGCGCGCACCCTTCACGATGAATTCTTTGGGTATTCCGATACGCACGACCCATGGCTGATATTCGTCCTTGTGGTGCAGTTGGCCGATCATTGTGGAAAGTTCTGTGCAAAACACGGTCGTTGAGATTTTTACACGCAGCAAAGCACGCACTCTAAACAGATTTCGCCCCTCAGGAAAGTGCCGGACCCACGTTCGGTGTTTGCATCGAAAAGCGGCATTGACAACCATCGGCTAACCGTTTAACTTTCGCACCGTCGACGATCGAAAGGGCTGGCTCAAATAAAGTTAGCCAGTCCGAAGTAGATTGGGTGATCAGCCCGGTAGGGTAATCTGCTGGGCAGCCAAACCTGAAAAAACCGACAACTCTGCGAGGAGTGGTCGGGGTTTGGAACTGCGAAAGCAGTGATTACATCAGGGGCCGTGATGGTGCATGCCTCCACGCTGTTGGCTTCTTCGCAGGAGCGAGCGGCTAGGGCGTAACCAATGTCACGGCCTTTTCCTTTCTTAGGGTCTTCCTCGCTCAATCGCCCTTCCTAGGTTTTTGCGGCGACGGAGGCGATCCACCTCCTATGCACTGGTTCCCCGAGAGGAGAAGTCACCATGAAGGAACAACTAGAGAGTGTCGTATTGCAAATGTATAGAGCCGGCCTGCGATGCTCGGAAGCGGTGCGGGAGTTTCAAAAGACTTTCATCCTCACAGTGCTCAAGGATCAAAGAGGAAATCAGTCCAGGGCTGCCAAGACACTTGGCATACATCGGAATACGCTACGCCGCACAATCCGGGTACTGGAGATTGATATTGGTCCTGCACTAGCACTGGGAAGTCGTCGACAACCGCGGCCGGAGGTTCCAATTTTACCGCGGCGACGGGCCATGTAGGCACCGCTAAAGCTATTCCGGGAAGGCCCACCCTTAATTTTGTTCCCATGTGCAATGCGCTACGGTGTCTCGATGTTGATCTGGTACTGGTCGTTACGCTCCTCCCAGCTCCCCGTGTTTTCGATGGCATCCACTGCGCGTTCGCTTATTCGCACCATCCATATTCCGTTCTCTGCATCGATCGTCTCCTGGACTTGCGCCCCGAATGCCCGTGCCGCGATCTCCGCCTCGGCCCTGCTCGTTACTGGCTCGTTTCCTTGGGTTCGACTGATCCCCGCTTGCCACCCACCCCGTTGCCATTCGTATCTCATGCCGTCCTCCCCATCATTATTTGTTTGATAACACGCCGGCCACATTCAGTGCCGCTACAATCCGCCGGGCCTCGGCTAAGGATCTTCCTAGAACCCGCGTTGGTGGCTAGTCTCCGTTGATCGCGGGAGTGAGACGAGGTTGCTGGTGACCGGACGGTGACCGGAGACCACTCGAATGGACCTCCGCGGCACTCAACGGAGGTCTCGCGCCAACCTTCCAAATGTTATCCATGCGATTAACAGCTGCCCGCTTAAACTCCGGGCTGAGGTGAGCATACCGCTGGGTCATCGCAATGGACTTGTGGCCGAGAATGTTCTTCAGGACGTAGAGATCACCACCAGCCATCATCCAATGGGAGGCGAAGGTGTGGCGCAGATCTTGAAAGTGCAGGTCTGATATTCCTGCCCGTTCGCAAGCATTCTTGAAACCGCCGCGAATCTCCAGGAATCTACCCCCAGCCTTGTTCGCAAACACGAGCTCAGAACCGGGATGCCGTGGATAGTCGGCCAGCAGGGAAGCGATGGTCGAGTCCATCGGAATGTGGCGCGGCTCGCCATTCTTCGAGTCCGGAATCAGAATTAAACCAGAGCCGAAATCCAGATCACGGTGCCGGAGATTGAGGATTTCGCCAAGCCGCATCCCGGTGTGGAGCGCGATCACCACAATCGCCTGCACTCGGGATGAAATACAGCCCTGGACAAGGCGCTCGCATTCCTCCAGGGACAGATAGCGCTGTCGTGCATTGTTCTCCCGAAGGAATTTCAGGCCCTTCATAGGATTTTCTTCCAACAGTCCCCAATCGACCGCCCGGTTAAGCATGTGACGCAGTCGCCCCAACTCGCGGTTGACTGTTGATGGCTTGCACCTTAGGCGAGTCTCACGCTGCCACGTCTCAAGCTCGGCTCGGGTTATCTGGCCCAGCGGTCTGCTTCCAAGGTCGCGCACCCAGCGTCGGACCCGAATAGTCTCGGAGCGGACCGACCTCATGAGAGGTACGACCTCCTTTAGATATTTGTCGGCAAACTCCTTGAACGGCATGAGGCCGAGATTGCGTCTGTTGAAATACCGGCCCTCGATGGCCTCCGACATCCGCTTGGCGAGCACCATCTCGGCCTGGCGCTTGTTCGTGCCGATCCCCTCACGCACGCGGCGACCATTGATAGTGAAGTCTATGGTCCACAAGTTCGCGCGCAGGTAGACCGAACCGTGACCGTTGCCCATAAGATGTCCCGAATCTCCAAGTATTCATTTCCAAAAAATCATGCCACGAGCTGTTACACAAGTTTTCACCTAATTAATTCCAGGTATTGACGACGACCATTAGGCTTGGTCCACTCCAGAAGCTCCGACTCGAGAAACAGGACACGCCGACCTGCCTTCCGGTAGGGAATTCGACGCTGCTGGACCCAACTATAGATCGTGCGCTTACTGACCGACAGAAGCGCTGCGGCGTCACCAACACTCAATAATCTTGTCGCCTCCGTCCCTGATCTTGCAGCCAT
>Ga0207132_1090_pt1 | contig 19820 bp, 17 predicted proteins | sample Alteio_BWMinHeat_14_FD_153554 | JGI IMG/M metagenome (GOLD analysis project Ga0207132, IMG submission 153554) | Enriched cells from forest soil in Barre Woods Harvard Forest LTER site, Petersham, Massachusetts, United States -... | ecosystem: Environmental > Terrestrial > Soil > Temperate forest >...
TTAAGCCCCGCCGGGAGATCCTTGCCATTGGGCGATCTGCCGCTCAATATGCAGCTTTCGGCTTCGGGAAAGCTGCTGGCGGTAACCAATAACGGCGAAAGCACGCAAAGCATTCAGCTAATTGATCCGAAAACCGAAAAACAACTGGACGAAAGGGTAGTGGGCAAGGCCTGGTATGGCCTGGCCTTCAGCAGCGACGAAAAGATGCTGTACGCCGGCGGCGGCAATGATAACTGGATCATGGCGTTCCACATCGCCAATAACAAAATAGGGCAATGCGATACCATAAAGCTGGGCAAACCCTGGCCTACGGGTAAAATTTGTACCACGGGCATAGCGCTAAATAATGCCGGCACGCGCCTGTACACCGTAACCAAGGAGGACAGTGCCCTGTACGTGATTGACCCGCAAAGCCGCAAGGTGGTTAAACGGGTGAAACTGGCTGCCGAGGCTTATAGTTGCATCCTGTCGCCCGATGAAAAGACTCTATACATCAGTATTTGGGGCGGCGACGAAGTGGCCGTTTATAATACACATACCGGGGAGATCAGCGGAAGCATAAAGGTTGGCAGTCACCCCAATGAGTTGTTGCTGAATAAAAGCGGCGGTACTTTGTATGTGGCCAATGCGAACGACAATTCGGTGTCGGTGATCAATACGGCGTCGCGAAAGGTGGTGGAGGTGATATCAGCAAGCCTTTACCCCACCAAATTAACCGGGAGCACCACCAACGGCCTGGCCCTTAGTTCCGATGGCAAAACACTGTATATCGCCAACGCGGATAATAACTGCCTTGTCGTTTTTGATGTGAGTGCGCCGGGCAATAGCTGCAGCGAGGGGTTCATCCCTGTGGGCTGGTACCCTACTTATGTGCGCACGCTGGGCAATAAAATATTGGTAGCCAATGGCAAGGGTTTTACCAGCATGGCCAACCCGGAGGGCCCGCAGCCGGTTAAAAAAAGTGATAACAGCGGGGTTAAAAAGTCGCCGACCACAAGGGGTAGCCAGTACATCGGCGGTTTGTTTTGGGGCAAGCTAAGCATTATTGACAAACCTTCGGCGGCGCAGCTAAAAACTTATACCGGGCAGGTGTATGCCAATACGCCCTTTAAACCCAGCGTTACGGCAATGGCCGCGGGCATGCAGGGCAACCCAATACCACGCAGGCGGGGCGAAAAATCGCCCATTAAATACGTGTTCTACATCATCAAGGAAAACCGCACCTACGACCAGGTGTTGGGCGATATGCCAAAGGGCAATGGTGACACGTCGCTCTGCATTTTCGGTAACAAGGTTACGCCAAACGAGCACGCCATAGCCAATGAATTTGTGCTGCTGGATAACTTCTATGTAGATGCCGAGGTGAGCGCCGACGGTCACAACTGGAGCACTGCTGCCTATGCCACTGACTTTATCGAAAAAACATGGCCAACCAGCTACGGCGGCCGGGGAGGTAACTACGATTCGGAAGGTACCCGCCCTATAGGCGACCCGCGCGACGGCTATATCTGGGATTACTGCAAACGCGCCGGCGTAAGCTACCGCACCTACGGCGAATTCGCCGACGACTATAAACCCAATATTAAAGTGCTTGAAGGGCATTATTGCAAACAGGCGCCAAGTTTCGATCTGAGCATTACCGACATCAGGCGCGAAGAGGTTTGGGCGCATGACTTTGACTCGCTGCTGGCTATAAACCAGGTTCCGCATTTTAACTCTATCCGTATTTCAAACGATCATACCAGCGGGCAACACAAGGGGGCCGTCACTCCTATTGGCGCCGTGGCCGATAATGACCAGGGCGTGGGCAGGTTCCTGGAGCATCTTTCACATAGTTCAATTTGGAAAGAATCGGTGGTGTTTGTGTTGGAGGATGACGCCCAAAACGGGCCCGATCATGTGGATGCCCACCGTTCGCCGGTATTTGTAGCCGGGCCCTTTGTTAAACGCAATGCCGTTATACATGATATGTATTCCACCTCGGGCGTCCTCCGGACCATTGAGCTGATACTTGGCTTGCCGCCAATGAGTCAATATGATGCCGCTGCGGTGCCGCTTTATAATTGCTTTAGCAGCAAGCCCGATCTTGCGCCCTATACCGCTAAACCTGCTGAGGTTAACCTGGATCAGCGCAACATTGCTGATAATGAAAGCAGCAAACGTTCGCAATTCTTTAACCTGGCCAAAGAAGATGCCGTCCCCGACCTGGAGCTAAATGAAGTGATCTGGAAATATGTAAAGGGCGAAAACGCTGTGCTGCCTGCACCAAAACGGAGCGCTTTTGTAATATTGGAAAAGAAGAGGAAAAAGGATGATGATTGAGCAGCCCCCTCTAAATCTCCCCCGGTAGGGGAGACTAAAAAAAAAAGCAGGCGATTGAAGCTAAAGTCCTTCCGCTAACCAGCGGAGAGGATTTAGGAGGGGCTCAAGGGCTTTCAAAAACAAATTCCTAATTTAGACCGTTTTTTTATCCAAAACACCTATGGCTATTTTAGAGAATGAGTTTTTAAAAGTAGACATCAGCGCCAAAGGGGCGCAGCTTACTTCCGTTTATGATAAAGCGGCGCAACTGGAGCATCTATGGCAAGCGGACCCCAATATATGGGGCTGGCATGCGCCAAACTTATTCCCCATTGTGGGCCAGTTGATCAACGATGAATTGCTGGTGGGCGGTATATCGTACCACATGGCAAGGCACGGTTTCGCGAGGCAATCCGAATTTATTTTGCTGGAGGCCGATGATGTGCATGCGATCTACTCGTTGCCAAATTCCGAACATACTCTTGAAGTTTATCCCTACAAATTCGATTTCCAGGTTTTATACACGCTGATAGAAAATGCCTTAAGGGTTACTTACAAGCTCATCAATCACGATAAAAAAACGATTTACTTTTCCGTTGGGGGTCACCCGGCGTTTAAAGTGCCCTTTTATCCCGGCGAACGTTACGAAGACTATTACCTGGAGTTTGAAACTGAAGAAAAGCTGACAACCCATTCCATAACCGCCGAAGGATTTTTTAACGGCGAGGCGCACCCCGTCCCATCACCCAAAAACAAACTTTATTTAACCAGGCATTTGTTCGACCGTGACGCGCTTGTTTTTAAAGACCTCGTTTCGCGCGAGATCTGTATTAAAAGCGATAAGCACGAGAAATCCGTGTCGGTTGAGTTTCCTCATTTTAATTACCTGGGGATATGGGCCAAGGGCGGCGGCGATTTTGTATGCATCGAGCCCTGGCTGGGCTGCGCCGATACCGTGAGCAAACATGTGGACATCAGCCAGAAGGAAGATATTCAAAAATTATATCCGGGACACGTTTTCGAGGCGGCTTTTTTTATCAGCGTTTGAGGCGATCGTAGTTATATTTATTTAGTTAAAACAATTTTGTCTTTTTTAACTTATTAAATAACAATGTACTTACAACAATCGAAACAATGAAAAAGAAAATTTACCTGATCGCCGCCACCCTTATGCTTACTTTCGCTGCATTTACCAGCCAGGCTGCGACAACCCCTAACACTTTTAACAAGGAAGCTATCGCTAATATGACGCCTGAACAAAAACAGGCGCGCATTGAAGAGATCAAAGCACGCGTGGCCGAGATCAAGGCAATGGACAAATCACAGCTTACCAGGGAGGAACGCAAAGAATTGCGCTCCGAACTTAAAAGCGACAAGCGGGAAGCACAAGCGATGAGCGGCGGAATTTATCTTTCGGTAGGCGCCATCATCATCATTATATTGCTGTTGATATTACTACTTTAATACTTCCGAAACAAAAAATTAATAAACAAAAGGGCGCCCATAAGGCGTCTTTTTTGTTTATTTGTATTTTATATGAAGGCTGCTGATCCTACCAAACGATTTTCGGACAGGGTTGAAAATTATATAAAATACAGGCCGTCCTACCCGCCCGAGGTAATTTCATTTCTCGAAAAACATTGCAATTTGTCCGCTGATTCTATCATTGCCGATATAGGCTCCGGCACCGGGATTTTCTCGGCCCTTTTGCTGAACAGGGGATATAAAGTTTACGCAGTTGAGCCTAACGATGCAATGCAGCAGGCAGCCGTTGAACAATTTAAAGCCGATAAGAACTTTATCCCGGTTGACGGAACCGCCGAAGGCACAACGCTGCCCGGCAAAAGCGTTGATCTGATCGTTTGCGCCCAGGCCTTCCATTGGTTCGACCCGGAAAAAACACAGGTTGAGTTTAAAAGAATATTAAAAGATGACGGTTTTGCGGCCCTCGTATGGAACAACCGCGATGCCGAGACTGATGAATTCGCCAAAGTTTATGAAAACGCCTTAAAGCAGGACTCCATCGATTATAACAAGGTAAATCACCGGAATATCGGTGATATCAATTTCAGAGCCTTTTTTAAGGCTGGCGTCTACGAAGCGGTAAAGTATCCCAACGTACAGATATTTGATGAGGAAAGTTTTTTAGGACGGGCATATTCATCTTCTTATGTGCCTGCGGAAGGTACTGAAGAAGGGGAGAAATTCAGGGGATTGTTAAAAGAGATCTTCGCAAAGTATAGTATCAATGGGAAGGTTAACTTTCACTATCAAACGGAAGTTTATCTCGGGAAAGTTTGAAACAACGGCACTGTTGACTCAAACGGTTCTTTGCGCGGGAGATATTTTCCGCAATTCATCCCTGGTTTTTGAAAACCAAACCCGGTTGCTTTTCTTCTCGATATTACCAAGATGCGGCTCTTCGTTAAGCATTTCGGTGAAAATATTAAAGGCATCTTCGTCTCGGTTCTGGCGCATTAAAAACAGTCCGTACTGGTAACGTTGCTCAAAATAGGAGTAACGGCCCTTCATAGCTTTAAACTCATTTTCGGCTTGTTCAATATTCCCCGTGTTTTCAAGCGATAAGGCATATAGCAGGTGCGCCTTCGACCGCGGAAACTGCTGAAGTTTATAAATATTTTTTGCCAGCGGGATAACCTCCTCATAGCGCTGCTCCTCGTAATAAGCGGACATAAGCTGGGCTATTACATGCTCATTCTCCGAAAATGCGCCTGTGAGGCTGGCTTTATACAGGTCGATCGCCTTGTCCGTCTGCCCGGCGGCGAGGTAAGCGTCGGCCAGGTTTACCCGGTTGGCAAACGTATCGGTGAACCGCAATTGCTCCTCGAGCTTTTTTATGTTCCCGGCTGAATTTCCGCCACCAGAGTTTAGCATCGGCTTAATGGGTTTTACAAAGCTTCTTTTGTTGGAAAGAATCTCGCTGTAGATGTAGATGATGCTGCCTATAACCGGTAAAAATATGATGAGGAATATCCAGCGGTTTAAGGTCCCCCTGCGGTAGCTGTGTACGATGCAAAAAATCACCAAACCGATGATAAGGAAAGAATAAGAGCCGTAGTTAAACATTCCCGGTAATTACAATTTTACGTTGTGACGAGTATCAAAAATAGTAAAATAACTAATTTAAGGGCTTTTTTGCGAAAATATAATTCATTCTTTGACCACTTCATTCAAAATAGGGTGGTCTAATGCGCTGATACCGGCATGGTTGCTTTTTAATTCATCAAATACAACTATCACGTTAGGTCCCTTTTTAAGCCAGCAGCCTGGGACGTAAATGGTTTGCTGCGGGCCGATATACCAGTATTTACCGAGGTTATGGCCGTTTACAAAAACAAATCCTTTGCCGAAGCCCCGCATATCCAGCCACGTGTCGCCGGTCTCTTTTAAATAAAAAATGCCCGGATACATTGCCGGTTCAGGGCCGTAGATATCTTTATTGGCAATTAGTGTTTTCGTTATGGGAGTTGTTTTAAACGGCAGTTTATAAATCTTCCAGCCAGTTAATTCATTACCGTTTAAGCTTACCTTTTCGGTAATTCCCTGCCGGTTATCAGTTAAATAGGGGCCATAATTAATTCGGCCGTTGTTTTCAACCAAAATATCGAGCTTTACATTTGACCCGGTACTGTTAATTTCCACTGAATCCTGCCTTAGTCTCCTGTCTAAAATTCCCAAACGTTCGCCGTTAAGATAAACAGTTGCATAATCGCGCAGTTCTTTTATTTTTAGAATGCCGCTAACCGGGTTTTTCAAGGTAGTGTGATACATTACAAAACCATAGCCTTGGTTTAGTTCCTCGAAGGATAATGGCTGCTTCGAAAATACAGGTTTCGGTAAATTAAAAAACAAAGGCGCCCAATTGTCGAAGTAGATTTTATCTATGGCAATTGTTTTTTGTTTTGCCGGCACTGGAGGCAACTTTGTACCTGCCGGTAAATGTTTTTCAATCACACTGCGAAACTTATAAAATTTGGCTGTAGGATTTCCTGCTTCATCCAGTGGTGCATCATAATCATAACTCGAGGTTTGCGGCGAATATGGGTCGCGTTTGCTCATGTTGGCGCCGTTCATAAAACCGCGCGTAGTGCCGCCATGAAACATATAGAGGTTGATGGATATGCCCGCCGACAGAATGGTATCCAGTTTGGCGGCGTCTTCATCGGCATTGCTGCCCTGGTGCGGGCTGCCCCAGCTATCAAACCAGCCAGGGTACCATTCGGCGATATAATAAGGCCCTTTACCGTCGTGGTATTTGTTGATCAGCGTTTTTACCTCTTTGGGATTATCCAGGCCATTTACTGCGGGCAAATAACCGGGCAGGTAACCGCGTGGCATTTGCGAGGGTCCGTCGCAGGTAAACAGCAAGCCTTTGAACCCGCCTTCGCGAAAAATTTTCCGATTGATGTTGAGATATTCTTTATCATCGCTATAAGAGCCATATTCGTTTTCAATCTGTACCATTAAAATATTGCCTCCGTTGGTCACCAGCAAAGGCGACAGCTGTTTCCCCAGCGCCATAATATAGTCGTGGTAATATTTTAAAAACTTTGGGTCTTTACTGCGCACTTTCAGATCTCTATCCTTCAGCAGCCACCAAGGATAGCCGCCGAACTCCCACTCAGCGCAGGCATACGGGCTGGGCCGCAATATCACCCACAAGCCTTCTTCTTTGGCAATGCGTATAAATTCGGCAATATCGTTATTGCCGGTAAAATCAAAATGACCCTCTTCGGGTTCTTCCGCGTTCCAGAAAACATAAGTGCCGATCGTGTTTAAACCCATGGCTTTTGCTTTTTTCATTCTGTCGCGCCAATAGGCCCTCGGAATGCGTGTGCAGTGCATTTCACCGGAAATAAGCTGAAAAGGCTTGCCGTCAAGTAAAAATGTTGAATCGCCGAGGGCGAAGGCATGTTTGGTTTTTTGGGCGGATGTAATGCCAGCGACAATAGCCAGGAAGAAACAAATAATGGCAGATTTTTTCATTTCGGAACCGGTTTGAAATTTCGGCAAATTAGTGATTTTTAATAACGATGTTCCAATTAAAGCGGTCAAAGCAGCTTTGTGTTATCAATTGCGCAGCAACAACAAAATATTCTTCCCATTGTCTAAAGCATTTTTCCCGCTTAATCGTCGTCATAAAAAAGGCATATACAAAATCAATTAGATTGCTTGGGCGTCCTATTTATCCCGCCCCGGTCGTATTTGAAATAACAAAAAACAATGTTTATTCGCCGAATGTTAATCAAATGATTGATTTTTTGTTTGGCAGTCAGTCACTTACCTAATATTGCAAAAAAATGATAAACTCAATCAATCGTTTGATTAACTTCGTGCCGGAAAAAGAGATGGATAAAGATAAAATAGATAAGAAAGACCATATCCTGGATGTCGCCGAGAGAATGTTTTCGGACCTTGGGTATGACGGCGCGTCAACCCGAATGATCTCGGGCGAGGCTGGCGTTAACATGGCAATGCTCAATTATTATTTCGGATCCAAAGAAGGGTTGTTCCTCGCTGTGTTTGAACGCAAAATATATTCGTTTCAGACACTGCTTCAAAACATAGGCAATGATGAAAACATGACTTCGTGGGATAAACTGGCAATGTGCATTGATAAATACGTGGACAAGATTATTGTCAACAACTGTTTCCAGAAATTAATACACATGGAAATGTACATGAGCAAACGTGGCGAATTATCCGATAAGATCACCGAAATACTAATGGTGAATGTTCGTGAAATAGGAAAAATATTGGACGAAGGCGTAAAAACCGGCGATTTTTTAAAGGACATAGATGTGCAATTGGTTATTGCATCCATTTTTGGCACAAAAAACTATATTGTTAATACACCTAATATATCTTCGTTAATTTTGGGCCACGATATTCGCGACGAAAAGTTTCTGGAAGAAAAACTTAAACCCAGGATCAAAACATACATGAAACGACTTTTAAAAGCTTACTTAATGAATGACAATGACTATAAAAAATAAAACAATCAGCCTGCTTAACATTCTTGTCGCCCCGATTAAGCGTTATGCAATTCCGGCACTCCTGGTAGTCCTTTTGTTCGGACAAAGCGTAACCGCGCAGGACAGGGTAATTACATTGGACGAAGCGCTGAAGCTTGGACTCGATAACAGCAACGTGGTAAAACTTTCGACGGCGAAGGTAGATCAGGCTATTTCGCAGTTTAACCAGGCTAAAGATGGTGCAATGCCAACCGGCAAAGCCAGTTTTGCTTATAACCGCGCTGAGATTCCGGCAAATACACTTCAACTTGGTTCTACGAAACTTGGATTACCTAAAAGCGCCGATGCTTTTTTGGGTATTGCTTCGCTAAATGAAGTAATATTCGGCGCCAATAAACTGAAATACGCCGAGCAATCAACCGAGCTGTTAACACAGGTGGCCCGTTTGGATGTCGACAACAGCAGAGACGAGATAGCTTATGACATAATCAGCTCCTATTACGACCTGTATAAGGTTTTGCAAAGCAAAAAAGTGGTTGAGCAAAACCTGACGGCAGTTGACCAGCAGATCAAACAAGCCCAGCGATTTTTTGATCAGGGCATTGTTACCAAAAACGACGTCTTACGATTCCAGTTACAGCGTGCAAACATTGAGCTGAATGCGATTGACCTTGAAACAAACAGGAAGATAGTAAACTATAACCTGGATGTTTTGCTAGGGCTACCTGAAACTACGCAGTTAATGATCAATGCTTTGACCGAGGATAATAAACAGCTTCAGCCCTTATCGGCTTATGTTGATACTGCGCTGGCAGCCCGGCCCGAACTCAGGCAGTTGGATCTGCGCAACAAAGTGGCTGAAGTAAATATCAAAAATATAAGGGCGAACACATCACCGACGCTGGCCGCTTCCGCCGGATTATATTATGTCGATGTTTCGGCAGACCCACTTCCACAGAGCGGAAAGTTTATCACCCCCGTTACGATAGGTTTAACATTTGGATGGAATTTTTCAACCTTGTGGACCAACAAGAACAAGGTGACCGAAGCCAAAATAGAGCAGGATGAAGTAACCCTTAATAAGGCGATCACAATCAATAATGTAAAAAAAGAAGTAAACCAGGACTATCAAAACTACCTGATGGCTTTGGATAAAATAAAACTGCTCCAAACATCGATAGAGCAAGCCGGCGAAAATAACAAGATCCTCGAATCAAAATATAAAAGCAACATTGCCTCGGCTACTGACAGAGCTGACGCAGAAACACTGCTTTACCAGGCTGAGATAAATCTCGAATTAGCTAAAGCCGACGCGGGACTTGCTTACTACACCCTTATAAAATCAACCGGAAAACTTAATAAATAATAAAAACCTAACAACACATACAATGGCAAAGGCAAAAGAAACACAAGAAAACGAACCCAAAAAGAAACCGAACAGGGTGCTTCCCATCATACTGGGAGTGATCATTGTTGCGGGAATTATTTTCGGTATAAAGGAATATATATATTATGGAAAGCATGTTGATACTGATGATGCTCAGATCGATGGAGACGTCAGCCCGGTAGTTGCACGGGTAGGCGGCTACGTTGACAGCATTTATTTCCAGGAAAACACGCATGTGAATAAAGGCCAGGAACTGGTAAAAATCGATGATCGCGACTATCTGGTTAAAGTTGAGCAAGCAGAAGCCGCTAAAACCGGCGCAAGCGCGAATGTCAACGTCGGTCAATCGCAGATCTTTGAAAATGCAGCCAACTCCTCCAGCGCAAAAGCTAAGGTCGAATCGGCACAGGCGCAGTTAGATAAAGTGAACAAGGATTACCAGCGTTATGCTAACCTGGTGCAGGACGGCTCAATTACCAGGCAGCAATTTGACCAGTCTAAGGCCGACCTTGACATCGCGCAGGCAAATCTTAAAGCCGCACAGGACCAATACAAAGCTGCGATTGAACAGGAAAGCGCCACCAAAAACGAGTTGCATGTTACCAATACCGGCGTTGACCAAAAACAGGTTGACATTGACTGGGCGAGGCTTCAACTGTCATATACCCGGATAGGTGCGCCCTCGAGCGGTATGGTATCAAAAAAGAACGTCCAGATCGGTCAATTGGTACAGGCGGGGCAAACACTGTTTTCTATAGTGAATGACAGCAGCATCTATATCACCGCTAATTTTAAGGAGACCCAGTTGGATAAAATACACTCGGGCCAAAAAGTTGACATTGAGGTTGACGCTTACCCGGAATTAAAGTTGACCGGGGCTGTTTACAATTTTTCGCCGGCAACCGGGGCAAAATTCTCATTGCTGCCGCCGGATAATGCTACCGGTAACTACGTAAAAGTGGTACAGCGTATTCCGGTGAAGATAAAGATCAACGGCTCGAAAGAAGTAATGGACAAACTGCGTCCGGGGATGAGCGTGAACGTATCGGTTATCGTTTCCGAGTAAGTCCATGGTTCATGGTCGATAGTCCATGGCGAAAATAAGGAGTTTTTAGTTTCACTATGGTCCATGGACTATAGTCTATCGACTAAAATCGTCTATCGACCAAAATTAACACAATAATAAAATGGCTGAAACTGGCTTTAAAAAATGGATCATTACTATCACGGTTATCGTCGCTTCTTTGCTGGAACTGATCGATACCACGATTGTGAATGTGTCGCTGCCGGTCATCCAGGGCAACCTGGGTGCCACACTTGAAGACGTAGCCTGGGTGGTTACCGGTTACGCCGTTGCAAACGTAATTATACTGCCAATGTCGGGCTGGCTGGGGAGCCGGTTCGGGCGTAAACAATACTTCATCACTTCAATAATTGTATTTACCATCGCGTCATTTTTATGCGGTAATGCTACCAGTCTTAACGAATTAGTGCTTTTCAGGATACTGCAGGGCATTGCGGGTGGTGGTTTAATTTCAACCTCGCAGGCAATATTAGTAGAAACCTGGCCGCGTGAGCAGATAGGAACGGCCACTGCGTTGTTTGGTCTGGGAGCGGTTGTAGGGCCTACCGTAGGACCAACTATTGGCGGGTTTATAACGGATCATTTTTCGTGGAGATGGATATTTTATGTAAACATTCCAGTTGGTGCACTGGCGGCATTTTGCGCCTATACCTTTGTACGCGAAACCCCAAAAGAGGCCAAAGGAAAACCAATAGACTGGTGGGGTATCGCGCTTTTGGCCATCGCTGTAGGCAGTTTGCAAACTATCCTTGAAAAAGGGGAGTCGGAGGATTGGTTTGCCAAATCGTACATACTCGTGCTTACCATAACTGCGATATTGGGCGTTTTCCTGTTCATCTGGCGCGAAATGAGCATCGATTACCCTATTGTAAATTTCGGCATCATGCGGCACCGCAGTTTCGCAGTGGGTATGTTTACCTCGTTCGTCCTCGGCTTCGGTTTGTATGGTTCGGTCTTCGTATTCCCGGTGTTCTGTCAAAATTTGCTTGGTTTCTCGGCTCAGCAAACTGGCGAACTGTTGTTTCCCGGCGGCTTGTGCACCATTGTAATGATGCCGTTTATCGGAAAAATGCTTAACCGCGGAATCCCGGCGCAATTTATGGCTACTGCCGGTATGTTTTTGTTTTTTGTATTCACGACGATGCTTAGCAGCTCAACCCTCGAAACAGGTCAGCGGGATGTATTGATCCCCCTGCTGATAAGAGGAGTCGGGATGGCGCTCCTGTTCGTGCCCTTAACCACATTGGCGATAGCCGATTTGAAAGGCCCCGAACTTGGGCAGGGTACCGGCTTAAACAACATGATGCGGCAGTTGGGCGGTTCGTTTGGTATTGCGGTGCTTACCACTATTATCCATATCCGCACAGCCGTACACCGCAGCAATTTATTGACTAACGTAAATCCGTACAACAATGCCTTTACCCAAAGGCTCAATTTACTTGAACAAGGTTTTATAGCAAAAGGCAAATCTGCTTTAGATGCGTTACATATGGCTTATGCCGCAATTGAAGGAGCAGTAGTAAGGCAATCCCTGCTGCTTACCTACGATGATGCTTACTGGATATCCGGCCTGGTTATGTTGTTTTCGATACCCTTGCTTTATTTGCAGCCGTTCAAAAAAGCTGCAAAAATGCCGGTTGACGCCCACTAAAGTAAAAAGCCGTCTGCTGTTGAGCGGACGGCTTTTCCCAAAAAACTACAATTAAAATTTTATCACCGCCCCGTGTTTCTAATTACCTCGATTTAAAATATATTATTGCAAGGGGTTTATTTAATCTATGCCATAAATGTACAGGTTTTTATATGAAAAACGCAAATTTTATTTTTGTTAATAAATACTATTTATGAAGAATAGATGAAATCATGGTCTTTTCTTAATTTTCCCTGCAAATAAGGCAATATATTATTTTAGTGAGTCAGTTTTTAATATCCATTCTGCGCCATTTTACCCTGTAGTATGCAGGACAATTCTGTTAAAATTTGCTCTTTTTTGCTGAAGGTTTTTGGGGAGAGAAGGTTTCCGGCTAACAATATTAAGCGGGAAGTTTTTTGCAAAACACTTTGCGTAATTAAAAATGAACCGTATATTTGCCGTCCCAACCAGGGAAGGTCCTTCGGACAAATGGAGTGGTAGTTCAGCTGGTTAGAATACGTGCCTGTCACGCACGGGGTCGCGGGTTCGAGTCCCGTCCATTCCGCATCAAAGCTTCATCTCAAAATCGGGATGAGGCTTTTTTTGTTCTATGGCATTTTACGTTTATATCATTCAAGGCCGATCCCACAATAGCTATTACCCGCACTAGGTCTAATGATCTGCAAACAAAAAAGCCGCCCTACTTTCGTAAAGCGGCTTCGTAGCCCGTAGGTGAATAGCTTTTCGAACCCTTTTTTTAATAATTTAAGACTATTGGCAACTTCTCTTCTCTTTGTAATGGTTTGATTTTTAATAATTTGTAAAAAAACGACTATGCTTTTAAAATGAGATTTTACTTAAGACAATAATTCTGATTTTCCAAATAAAAAATAATTGTAAATAAATTTGCGCAACTCAAAAGTTGCATATATATTTGCAACCTGAAAGTTGCATAATTAAACGTTGCCAAATGAAACAAGACATATTCCAGGCCATAGCTGACCCGACACGCAGGGCTATTTTAGCTTTAATTGCCATCCAGGCATTAACGCCAAATGTAATGGCCGAAAAATTTGATATGAGCCGGCAGGCCGTATCAAAACATATTAAAGTATTACACGAATGCGAACTGATTAAACCTGAGCATAGTGGCAGGGAAATTTACTATCACTTTAACGCAAAAAAAATGCTGGAATTTGACAACTGGTTAGCCCAATTCAGGAAAAACTGGGAGACTCAATTTAATCAACTTGACGAGGTATTATCAACAATGAAAACACAGAAAAAATGAATAAAGATTTGCTATTTGATTTTACTGTCGACAAAGCGGCCAGGAGGATATTTATAACCAGGGAGTTTGATGCCGAACATTCTTTGGTATGGGACGCTTTTACCAGGCAAGAAATACTGGACCAATGGAGCGCACCTGCACCCATGCGCTGCAAAACGAAATATATGGACTTTAAAGTTGGGGGGCGAAGATTTTATGCGATGATAAGCCCCGACGGGCAAGAGCGTTGGGTACTCCAGGAATATACTTCCATTACGCCGAAAACCAATTTTAAACTGTATAATTCGTTTGCTGATGAAGCCGAAAACCCCGAATTGCCTGGTTCCGAATGGGATTACAACTTCAGCGAACAAAACGGTATAACAAAAGTGTATATAACGGTTTATAATGAATCGCTTGAACGCATGGAGAGATTAGCAGACGGCTTCAGGATAGGGTTTACCATGATGTTAACAAACCTGGAAGAACTTTTGGCCACACTATCAAAGAAACAATAAATAGAAAAATTAAACATTTAAAACTAAATATTATGAGAGCAATTAATCCCTGGATCAACTTTAATGGCAATGCCGAAGAAGCATTCACTTTTTACAAATCAGTTTTTGGCGGCGAGTTCACAAAGATCGTCCGCTTCAAGGAGCTGGCAAGCGCCGAATTTCAAGTGCCGGAAAATGAGGCAAACAAGATAATGCAAATTGCATTGCCTATTGGCAAACACAACGTATTAATGGCCAATGATGTGCCCGGATTTCTGGGCCGGGTAAGCGAAAACGAAAACAGATCGAAAATAGCAATTAGTGCAGAGAGCCGGGAAGAAGCGGACAAAATTTTTAACGGACTATCAGCAGGCGGAGATGTTGAAGGGCCCATTGGCGACAGTCCCTGGGGTACACATGCCGGCATGTTTAGAGACAAATATGGCATTGAATGGATTGTGGAATTTGACCCAAGTAATGACCGACAAGTTTAACAGAGTAAAAAGCCGCCCTACTCGCGTACGCGGCTTTTTGCCTTCTCTGTTGCCACTGGGTCTGCAGTCAGGGACCCTTCTAAATTATTTCAAATGTGTGATTTAATTAAATAAGGCTTTTTCGTATATAGACTACCAGAATCAGCTGACCTTTCTGTATTTACTTCAAAGGAGCAGGCGCATTCTTAAACTTATTATATTTTCCCGTAAGTCTTCCGATAAAATAGGTTACGGGGAGGATCACCTTTCTGACAAAGCCGGGTATTTCGAGCATGGCGTATTCGCTTTTATAGCGGGTCAATAGGTAAGCGCCGTCGAATTTTTCAGGCTGCCCTTTACCCGAACGTGTTTGGGCTTCATAGATCGCCGATAAAAAAAACTGGAGGTTATTTGCAGGTTTTGCCCACCCCTCTACTTGTGCCTCTTCAACGCCGCTGTTCCAAAAGCGGTGGGGTGTGCCCCTGCTAAATGTCACGCTCTCACCTTCGCGCGCTAATTGCTCCGGTCCACCCAATACCTGGTAACTTACCTGCCCTTTTTTTACGGTAAGACCCTCGTCCTGTTTATAATGAACATGCATCGGCGGACCGCTTTTTGGCTGTACCCAACCATGAAGTATCAGCTTATCCCCATCTGGCTCGCGCACTAATTCTTTGAAAATTATCTTTTCACCAATAGTGTTTTCAATCGTTTTAGGAAATTGATTCATCGATTTAAATTTAGGTTTTTTTAATTTACTTTGATTGTTCTGCTTTTCCTGCGACAAGGTTAAACGCCAGGAAGTCAAACACGAGTGTGACGGCGCAGATTAGGGTCCTAACCCAGTTCATCGAACGCCATTGTTCTAATGCAGCCTTTATAGCATCCAGGTTAGTAGCGATCGGCGATTTGAACATAATATCATTCCGGGGGTAGAAGTAGGCGAAGGTAAACAAATCGACACCCACGGCGCATACAAGCGCTATGGCGCAATAAATTCTTATTCTTTTGCCTGCCCGCCAGCATAATATCAGCGCCAGCAAACCCGCCACCTGGTTAGCGGGCGAGAATACCCTGTAAAAGGTTCCGGGATTGGCCGTTTTAAAATAGTCCCTCGCCGTTTGGATTGATGCCGTTATATTGGACCCCCAGTTACGGGCATCAACCACCGAGGTGTAAATGTTTGTGAAAAGTAACCCGGCTGCCAGGCTAATTGCCAGTGCGAGGGATAGTTTACGTAGTGTTGTCATATGATCAGGATTTAAGATAAATTTGATTATATGATAAAGATATGCTAAATTAGGACAATGTCCTAATTTATTTTGAAATTTATGTCAACCAAAGAAAAACTTGTCTCCAGGGCAATAGAATTGTTTAATGAAAACGGTATAGAATACGTGGGAATGCGCGAACTGGCGGCCGACTTGAAAATGCGTGTCGGCAATGTTACCTACTATTTTCCAACCAAAGATGACCTGGTGATGGAGATAATAAGCCGCCTCCGCGATCTGAACAGCAAAACCATCGGACCTGATTGCAACAGTATCACTGATTTTTTATCGATGTACAACCGGATATTTAAAAACCAATATCAATTCAGGTGTTTGTTATTAAGTTTTGTAAACCTGGCTTCGAGGCACCCATTATTTGCCGGCAATTATGTGACAACCGAGGTAAAGAGAAGAGAAGCATTGCGGAGCCATATAGTATCCATGATGAAAAATAACTACTTATCAACCTCGCTTATCGGTGATCAAGTCGAGTTGATCGTTTCGCATATCACCCTTGTTTCTAGGTTTTGGTTATCGGAGGCACGCATCAGCTATGCGGATTGGACGCTTGAGCAAACCATAGCTCACTACCTTAATTTATTAGGAGAGGTGCTGTTTCCCTACGCCACGGTTGAAGGGAAGATGCAGGTTGATGATTTCAGAAAAGGGCTTGCAGGGAATTGAACGCAGACTAAAGTTAATATTTTGATTTTCAAAGCTTTATATTTTGGCACTTTAAGTACGTCGGAAGTAATCAATTCGGCTAAAAACAAACAAAGCGCTAATACCTTGATTATTAGCGCTTTGTTTTGAAGTTTAAGTAGCCCGTAGGGGAATCGAACCCCTGTTTCAAGAATGAAAATCTTACGTCCTAACCCCTAGACGAACGGGCCTTATTTTAAAATCCGGATTTAAACACCCGCCTTGCGCGCTTTTGCCAAAATCCTTCCCCTTATTTTGGGATTGCAAAGATAAAGTTTTATAGAGAAATTAAAAATAAAGTTTCATTTTTTGTAAGGAGACTGCGAAACATCCGACTAAACCAAAACAAAATCAAGAAGAGTCTCTTTCATTTATTAATAGCAACCAACTATCTTTATACATAAATCCTACCTATTAAATAAGCATGATCAAACAATACGATGCCATAGTGATCGGCGCAGGGCAGGCGGGAGGCCCTTTAGCCAAAAAAATTGCGTTGGCCGGAAAAAAAACCTTGCTGATCGAGAAACGATGGATTGGCGGCACCTGCGTCAACGACGGCTGTACGCCCACAAAAACCATGGTCGCCTCGGCAAAAATGGCCTATATGGCCGCCAATAGTAAGCCGCTCGGCGTAAAAATAAAGAACTATTCGGTTGATATGCCAAAGATAAAGGAGCGTAAAGATGCGATGGTTCACCAGTTCAGGAACGGCGCTCAGAAAGGATTGGAAGCTACCAGAAACCTCGACGTTATTTTCGGCGAGGCCGCCTTCACAGGCGACAAAACCATCCTGGTAAAGCTAAACAGCGGCAGGGAAAAAGAGTTTAAAGCCGATTTATTCTTTCTCAATACAGGCACAAAAACGATAATCCCGGAGATTGAAGGACTAAAGGATATCAGTTACCTAACCTCTACCACTATAATGGATTTAACTGAGGTCCCGGATCATTTGCTAATCATCGGCGGCAACTATATCGGGCTGGAGTTCGGGCAGATGTTCGGGCGTTTTGGCAGCAAGGTTACAGTGGTAGAACGGTCGGCCAGGATAGTTTCCCGCGAGGATGAAGATGTATCCGTAGAGCTTACGAAAATACTCGAAGCCGAAAAGATAAAATTTCATGTTAATGCAGTAACTACCGGTTTTAAACAAAAGAAAGGTGGAAAGATAACCGCTTCGGTAAAGATCGGCGATAAGGAAGAAAAGATAAAATGTTCGCATGTTTTGATAGCTGTAGGCCGAATGCCCCAAATGGAAGCACTGAACCTTTCGAAAACAGGCGTTGAAACGGATGAACGCGGCAACATTAAGGTGAATAATAAACTGGAGACCAGCGCACCCGGTATCTATGCACTGGGCGACGTGAAGGGCGGCCCCGCATTTACCCACATTAGTTATAATGATTACATCATTGTTTATCGTAACCTGGTTGAAAATGGAAACCTTACGACCGACAACCGCCTGGTGCCCTACTGTATGTTCACCGACCCGCAGCTGGGCTGTATCGGTTTAAATGAATCGGAAGCTAAAAAACGCAAACTAAACTACAAAGTGGCTAAACTGCCCATGACCCGCGTAGCGAGGGCCCTGGAAACCGGCGATACCCGCGGATTTATGAAGGCTATTGTGGACCCTGATACCAAACAAATACTTGGAGCCACCATTTTAGGGCCCGAGGGTGGTGAAATAATGTCGATGCTTCAACTGGCCATGATGGGCGGCATCACCTATGAGCAGATACGGTATGGTGTGTTTGCGCACCCGCTATACGCCGAATCGTTAAATAATCTTTTCATGTTATTGGATACCTAACACTTTTATGATAAAGGTTGAGCATCTGAGCAAACACTTTGGTAAGGTTAAGGCCGTAGAAGATATTTCTTTTGAGGTAGAAGAGCATGAGAACCTGGTGTTACTGGGAACGAGCGGCTGCGGCAAAACCACGACGCTCAAAATGATCAACCGGCTTATTGAGCCCACGCGCGGACAGATTTTTATCGAGGGAAAAAACATTCATGAGGGGATGCCTGAGCTGTTGCGGCGGGGTATAGGGTATGTGCTACAAAATAACGGTCTGTTTCCGCATTATACCGTTGCCGAAAATATAGCGGTGGTACCGGTGCTGCTTAAATGGGATAAAAAACGGACCGATAAAAGGACGGCCGAGCTGCTGGAGAAATTACACCTTTCGGCAGATTATTTACAGGCCTACCCCAACGAGTTGAGCGGGGGCCAGCAGCAGCGGGTGGGTTTGGCACGGGCTCTTGTCGCTGATCCCGCAGTATTGCTGATGGATGAACCCTTTGGCGCGCTGGATAACGTTACCCGCTCAAAAATTCACGTCGAATTTAAGGCGCTCGATGAACTGAAAAGGAAAACCATCATCATGGTAACGCACGACGTGCAGGAAGCTTTTGAACTTGGCGACCGTATCTGCCTGATGGACAAGGGCAAAATTGTGCAAAACGGAACCCCCTCCGAGCTGTTGTTTAAGCCGATGAATAGTTTTGTTAAAGAATTTCTGCAGGAACAACGATTGCAACTCGAATTCAGGTCGGTAAAGGCCCCCCAGCCCCCTGAAGGGGGAGTTTTTGAGTTGCGCGGTGTAACTATTCCGGCTGATATTAGCTTGTGGGAAGTGCTGGAGCGGTTTAATTTTACCAACGGTGAAAGCCTGCTCGTGCTTGACCAGCAACATGAAAAAATAGGGGAATTGAGTTTTGAACAGCTGATGGCGGCGTTTTATCAATACAAAAAACAGCAGGCGCATGAATGAGCAGCAGCAAACCTTATGGGATTTTATGCGCGGGCAATCAGATAAATTGCTGGAGCAAACCATTCAGCATATCGGCCTCACTTTTATTTCTCTGTTTGTTGCCGTGCTTATCGGCTTGCCCCTGGGTATTTTTATTAGCCGGAGGAAGCAATTTTCGGGTGCCGTACTTGGCGTTGCCGGCATCCTGCAAACCATTCCCAGCATCGCCCTCCTGGGTTTTATGATACCGGTTTTGGGTATAGGCCCCAAACCTGCAATTGCCGCGCTGCTGCTATATGCCTTGCTGCCCATCATTCGCAATACTTTTACCGGCATCACCGGTGTGGACCCGGCAATAAAAGAGGCAGCCGTTGCTATGGGCATGAGCAAATGGCAGGTATTAGCGAAGGTTGAACTGCCTTTGGCAATGCCGGTTATTTTCGCCGGGAT